>Ga0207433_10003105_pt1 | contig 32484 bp, 32 predicted proteins | sample YelNatPaOPGAMG01_FD_187559 | JGI IMG/M metagenome (GOLD analysis project Ga0207433, IMG submission 187559) | Hot spring thermophilic microbial communities from Obsidian Pool, Yellowstone National Park, USA - OP-RAMG-01 (SPAdes) (version 3) | ecosystem: Environmental > Aquatic > Thermal springs... | reverse complement strand
ATGAATGCTCGTCTTGAAAGGTTTAACCGTACAATACAATAAGAATTCATTAATCATAATCTTTTTCTTCTTTTAAATCTTCAAGAATTTAACAATAAACTCATTGATTATCTTATTTGGTACAATACTTATTAATATTAGTAGGTTTGAGTTTTATCCCAAAGATACCGCCAGTTTACGATTTTGTAAATAAAAGATTTAGCAGGTGGTGAAAAAGTTAGAATTGGTATTGCGATAACCTTAATTAAAGGAGTAAAAATTATATTACTTAATGAACCAACAGCAAGCCTTGATTCGCAAACCGCCGCAGAAATTAGAAAAATTATTAGTGAGCTAAAACAAAAACATAAAAAAGATATAACAATTTATCTGTGTTTCTTATGATGAAAAATTAGCTAAAATAAGTAAATGCAAAGCAGATATTTTGGGTTTACAAAAAAGTCAAAATAATTCAAAATAAAAAGTAGTTAATTTTAAGCACAAAGCATAGAAAATAATGAACTGTTAAAAAAATCAAATGAAAAAACAACTTTGCAAACAATAAAAAAATTTTACTTGAATTTCTTGCAATAAAATAAAAAAACAGTTTTAATTAAAATATAAATAACAATGGAACATTTAAAAATTGAAAGCTTAAAACCAAACGAAGGAAAAAGTTTAATAATTGAAGTTGAAAAAAAATAAAATATCTAAATGGGCAAGATACCCAATTAAAACCCACATAATAACCAAAAATGATAATCTTGAAGAAATTATTAAAAAATATGCTTCGCCTTATATAAAAAAGGAGATTTGCTTTTTATAAGTGAAAAAATAGTAGCTATTTCACAGGGTAGAGCATATCCAATAAAGGAAATTAAACCATCATTTTTAGCAAAATTTTTAGTTAAATTTGTTTACAAATCTCCATATGGTATTGGACTTAGAAGTCCTTGGACAATGGAACTTGCTATAAGAGAAGCTGGAATACTTAGAATAATAGCAGGTATTATTGCAGCAGCTTTTACAAAACCATTTGGAATAAGAGGTGTATTTTATAAAGTTGTAGGCAAAAACATTAATGCTATTGATGGTCCTTGTTCTTACACTCTGCCACCTTATAATGAATATGCTAAATTAGGTCCATACAAACCAAATGAAGTAGCACAAAAACTAAAACTAATTACAAATTGTGATATAGTAATTATCGACGCAAATGATTTAGGGGTAAATGTATTAGGTAAATCAAGTAAAGAAATAGAAGATAGTTTCTGTAAAAAAGTTTTTAGAGATAATCCATTAGGTCAATCAAAAGAACAAACTCCTTTAGCAATTATCAGAAAAGTTAATTAGCTGAATATTTTAATTATTGCTTTAAAAAATTAAATTGTTGAATATATTTCAAAAAATTTGACTTATTTTTAGTTATCAACTAAACTTAGGCTATTATGAATTTTTCTTACTTTAGAAATAGTACGCTTAATTTTGAAGAAACTATTCAAAAAGCAAGCGATGTTATTCAAAAAAACAACTTTAAAATTTCAGGTTCAGAAAAGATAGAAGACAAAATTGCCATTTTTTATATTCTTAAAAACGAATGGATTAAAAAAGTCATTGAAATTGATAGCGCTTTAATTTCATTTTTACCTAACTATTTAATAATTTTTAAAAAAGAAAATCAGGTGTTGGTTGGAAGTGGTAGAGGAACACTGCTTGGAAATTTAGCGCAAAACGAAGAAATATTTCATTTAGCTCAAGAAATTGAAAATAATATTAAAAATTTAGTAAACGAAATTGCGGGAGTGGGAGAGTTAAAGCCAAAAAGCATAAAACTTTATACCACCACTACTTGTCCTTATTGTAAAATGGAAAAGGCTTGGCTTGATGCCCATCAAGTATCATATCAACAAGTTTTTGTGGATTTAGATCAGGCTGCAGGCGAAGAAATGGTTAGAAAAACAGGGCAAATGGGAGTACCTGTAACCGAAATTATTTACGAAGACAATGAACCAGATTATATTATTGGCTTTGATAAACCACAATTATCTCAAATTTTAGGTATTAAAGAATAACTTTTTAAATGTATTTAAAATCAAACCAAACCTTTCTTTAATATTTTAATGTTTGTTGAAATTTTAGTTTAGGTTTAAAATAAAGATAATGAACAATAGAGATATTGATCTCATTAAAGAAAAGGTTAATTTGGTGGAATTTTTAAGAAATTATATTAATCTTTCGCCAACCGGTAAAAATTTAAAAGCGCTTTGTCCGTTTCATCAAGAAAAAACACCTTCTTTTTTTGTTTCGCCTGAAAAAAATATTTGGCATTGTTTTGGTTGTGGATTGGGTGGAGATGTAATTAAATTTGTAATGCTTTATGAACATTTGGAATTTCCTGAAGCTTTAAAATTTTTGGCAGAAAAGGCAGGCATTCAAATCTCACAACTTACTCAAAGAGAACAAAAAGAATTTAATACTCTTTATGAAATCTATCAATTAGCAACCTATTTTTACAAAAATAATTTAAAAAAAAATAATGTCGCTTTGAATTATTTGAAAAGCAGAGGATTAGAAGACAAAACGATTGATTTCTTTGATTTAGGATTTGCTCCCGAAGGAGATGAATTAATAAAATTTCTTTTAAAGAATAAATATAACATTAATGAGATTGTCAAAGCTGGATTGGCTTACAAAACCAACTCAGGACTTTTTAAAGATAAATTCCAAAATAGAATTATTTTTCCAATTGCTAATCAAATTGGTAAAGTGGTTGCTTTTACAGGAAGAATTTTATCTGAAAGTAATAATAAAACAACATCCGATATTCCAAAATATTTAAATTCTCCAGAAACTTTGATTTTTAATAAATCAAAGGTGCTTTATGGATTAGACAAAGCAAAACAATTTATTAATGAACAAAAAGCTGTCATAGTTGTAGAAGGTCAAATGGATTTTTTAATGCTTTGGCAAAGCGGATTTAAAAATGTTGTTGCTATATCCGGCACAGGACTCACCGAAGAACATTTAGTAAGATTAAAAAGTTTAGCTGACACGGTGTTTGTAAGTTTTGACAAAGATGATGCTGGAATTAAAGCATTAGAAAGAAGTTTAAATTATTTTTATCGTTTTGATTTTTTTGTAAGAGTTTTAGATTTAAAAAATTTTAAAGACCCTGCAGAAATTTGCCAAAAATCGAACCAATTAATGGAAGAAATTATAAAAAATGCTAAATCCGCTCTTAATTACTTAATTGATATTTACATTGAAGAAAAAAATTTCTTCCAATTGGAAACTCCAATGAAAAAAAATACTATCAGACATTTACTGTCTTTAATTGATTTGCTTCAAAACTCTGTAGAAAAAGATGAAGCTTTAAAAACTTTAGCAGAAAAAACAAAAATTGGAGAAAATTATTTAAGAGAAGAATTAAACAATTTAGAAAATGGCAAAAACGAAATCTTAAAAGTTTTAGATTTAGATAATATTAAAACTAAACAAAGTCAATATGAGCAAATTATAAGAAAATTATATATTTTATCTTTGACAAACGAAAAATTTTCCAATATCATTAAAGATGAGATTAATTCCTTTCCATCAGAATTTAAGAACCTTACGGAAACAACTTTAGTTTCCCAAAAAGATCTTTTAGAATTAGAATCAGATTATTTAAAAACCTTATGGGATCAAAAAATTTTAGAAAAAGAATTTTATGGCCTACTTAAAAAAATTAAAATTATAAACTTAAAAAATAAAATTCAAGAAATAAAAAATAAAATAAAAAAGGTCGCAATGGAAAAAAATGAAGATCTTTTAAATAATTTATTGGCTGAATTTTCCAATTATCGCCGCCAATTGGATGAATTACAAAAAAAGCTTTAATTTTAAATAAATGTCTAAAGCAAAAAAAAAGAAAAAAAATATTCATAAAAAGAAAAAAAATCAAAAAAAAGGAAAAAAGAAAACTTTAAAGGCCTCAAAAAGGCAAAATAAAATTTTAAAAAAGAAAAAACAAAAACAAAGAAAGACATACAGTTTTAAAAAATCAAAAATAAAACAAAAAAAACAAAAAATCTTAAAAGTTCCTTCTGAATATTTAATTGCCTTGGAAGAACTGGTAAAAAATGGAAGAAATAGAGGATTTTTAACAGATGCTGAAGTTTTAAACTACTTCCCGGATATTGAAAAACATCTACCTTTTTTGGATGCTATTTATGAAAGATTAGAAAAAGAAGGAATAAAAATTAAAGAAACTGAATCTCCATTTAAAAATGCGGAATGGGAAGAAATTTCTGCAGAAGAATTACTAAACGCAACAAAAATTGATTCTGACTTGCCTGATGCTGTTCAGATGTACTTAAAGGAAATTGGCAAAACTCCCCTTTTAACCTCTGAAGAAGAAAAAGAATTGGCAAAAAGAATAGAAAAAGGAGATGAAAGCGCTCGCCAAAAGCTAATTTTGGCAAATTTAAGATTGGTGGTTTCGGTTGCAAAAAGATATGTTAATCGCAGCCAACGATTAAACATTTTAGATTTAATTCAAGAAGGAAACATTGGTCTTTCAAGGGCTGTTGATAAATTTGATTATCGAAAAGGATTTAAGTTTTCCACTTACGCAATGTGGTGGATTAGGCAAGCTATTACAAGAGCTTTAGCGGATTATTCAAGAACTATCAGAATTCCGGTACATATGGTTGAAACAATTACTAAATATACACATACAAAAAGAAAATTAATGCAAGAATTAGGGAGAGAACCATTAGCTGAAGAAATTGCTTCGGAAATGGGTATGGATGTAAAAAAGATCAATTATATTCAAAGAATTTCTCAGGAAGTAATGTCTTTGGAAACCCCTGTAGGGGATGATGATGGTGAAGTTACTTTATCTGATTTCATTAAGGATGAACAAAGTTTAAGTCCAGATGAATTAGCTAATAATGCTTTTTTAAAAGATCAAATCAGAGAAATTTTAGGTGATTTAACCGAAAGAGAAAGAAAAATTTTAATTATGCGATTAGGATTAGAAGACAATATTCCTCATACCTTAGAAGAAGTTGGAAAGGAATTTGGGGTTACAAGGGAACGTATTAGACAAATTGAAGCAAAAGCTTTAGAAAAAATCAGAAACAATGAAAAAATTAAAAAGTTAGAGGGTTATTAAAAATTAATAAAAATTAATTCCTGTAAATATTTTAAAAATAAAATTAATAATGGGAGTAATTAAAGAAAACCCAACAAAAATAAAAATAACTAATAAAAACCACCCATACAAATTATTTTCATTTAAAAAAAGTTTTAACTTATAAAATTTATCAGGAACTAAATATTGCAAAACTTTTGCCCCATCAAGTGGGGGGAAGGGAATTAAATTAAAAACTCCAAGAGTAATATTTATAATTACTATAAGAGTTGCCAAAAAATTAACATTATTTAAAAAAGGAGAAGAGGTATTAAAAGTTAGTCTTACAATAACACTAAAAAGCAAGGCTAAAACAAAATTACTAACTGGTCCAGCAAAAGCAATTTGAGCCGCACCTTTTTCTGGATCTTTTAAATTAAAAGGATTATAAGGAACTGGTTTTGCCCAGCCAAATATAATTCCTCCCGGCATCAAAGAAAGAAAAATAGGCAAAATAATAGAACCAAAAAGGTCAAGATGTTTTAATGGATTTAATGTTAATCTCCCAGCTAATTTAGCTGTTGGATCACCTAACTTATAAGCAACAAAACCATGAGAAACTTCATGAATTACAGCTGAAAAAATTACAATAATAATAACAAAAAATGTAAGCATTTACTTTAGATTAACATAAATTATGGTATAATAAAAGTATGAGTAAAAATCTACGAAACTTTTATATATTATTTTTTGTAATTATCATTTTAGTTACAGTAGGTTTTTTAATTTTAATTTATAAAGTTAATAATTTAGAGTTATGGCAAAATAATTTAACTTCAACCCAAACCTCAACAATTGAAATCCAAAATAATCAAGATCAATTAACAACTTCTTCTTTACCAACCAGTTCATTAGAAGTAAACAATACAACCACTTCATTTAATTTTAATAACTTATCAGTTTCCATTAATTCCAATGTTTTTTTTAATGCAATTGCTCACTCAATATCCAACGAAGAACAATATGCTGTAACAATTATGATAAATAAAGTTACAAAGAATAATGATGGATCTTTGGTGGTTGGAGTTAAAGTATTCACCGACACTGCCAACAACTATAGTTCTTTAGATATTGAAAACTTAATTCAAATTTTTAATCAAAACGGCACTAACACATACGCCAATAAAATTGTTGGTGCATTTAAAGCAATGCAACCTCAATCATCAATTGATGGCTATTTAAATTTTTCAAATATTCCACAAACTAATACTATCATTTTACAGCTCGGGCCTGCAGATAATCCTGTTTTTTACCAATTTGACTTTTCAAAAGGTACCTACGAACAAATTTCAGTAGGGTAAAGGTAAATCATCAAATGAAATAATTATTTTTTAACTAATTGAATAATAATTTTTATTTGATAAAATAAAAAAAGTTCTAAGTAAGCGGAGTATGGGGTAGTGGTAGCCCGCACCCTTGGGGTGGGTGTAGCTCCGGTTCGATTCCGGATACTCCGACAAAAGTTCAAGTTTTTTTATTTAAAGTTTTTAGACATTTTGTGCAAATATAAACTCTTTTTCCAGGAATTAACTTGGATGTTGGTTTTAAATTAGCTTTTTGTTTTTTCGTGCCTGTGGGATTATATTTACCGCGCAACAAAAGCCGGCTGACAGCCGTATTATAAGATTTTTTACAAATGTAACACGCTCTCATAATTTTATATTTATAAAAAATATGCAAACTCAAATATTAAATTTGTAATATATTAACACTAATAAAAAAAACCAAACTTGTCAAATAAAAAATATTCAAAAAATTTTTTAACAATAAAAAAAATCAAGTAAGGTTAAAATTATACACAAAATACAAATATTTTCTATGTTATGTTCAGATAGACATTAACCATTTATGTACTTTCCTTTCGTTTTTTTAAAGAACTAAGTTGGTAATATCATAAGAACCAGTGCTTTCCTGCATAATGCAAGATCCATCTTGGACTCCACAAGACCATAATCTTATGGAGTTTTTTAATCATATTCATTGTAAGTATACTGGTATTAGAGGAATAGTCGGCATTTATAATGATTGTTTAAAGCATCAGTATATGATTCAAAAAAAGCTAAAAAGTCAATTTTTCAACTATCCAAGACATCCTCAAATGAATACTCAAATAGAAAGTTTTAATAGAACTATTCAGGCAAAGTCCATTACAATATCTAAATCTAATAAACAACCTTGGATTTTCCGAAATGTTAGGATTCTATGCAGTTACTTTTCAATTTTAATAAAAAATGATATAATTTTTATAATGGATTTTGAGTGGATAAAAAGTTTAAATTCAGAATTAATTAAAAATGCTTATGAATTTGCAAAAGAAGCTCATAGTGGATCAAAAAGATTAAGTGGAGAAGATTATATTAATCATCCCCTAAGAGTAGCTAAAACTGTTTATGAATGGGGACTTGATGAAAAATCAATTGCAGCAGCTTTTTTGCATGATGTTGTTGAAGATACGGGTTATATGCTAAAAGATATAGAAAAAAAATTTGGAGAAGAAATTGCTTTTTTAGTAAACGGACTTACTAAACTTAAAGATATTAAAATTAAAGAAAATCAAGATGCGGAAAATATTAGAAAATTGGTTCTTTCGTTTTCCCGGGATATTCGAGTTTTAATTATTAAAATTGCTGACAGATTGGATAATATGCGTACTTTAAATTTTCTTCCCCCTGAATCTCAAAAACCAATTGCTCTCGAGACTTTAGAAATTTATGCCTCTCTTGCTAATAGATTAGGTATGCAAAAAATATCTGGCGAGTTAGAAGATTTGGCTTTTCCTTATGTTTATCCGGAGCAATATCAATGGTTAATAAATGAACTTAAAGATGATTTTGAAGAAAGACAAAAATACGCTTTAAGTCTTGTTCCAATTTTAGAAAAAGAATTAAAAAACAATAATCTTATTCCTATTAAAATTGATGCTCGAGCAAAAAGATATTACAGTCTTTATAAAAAACTTTTACGCTATGATATGGATTTGAATAAAATTTATGATTTAGTAGCTTTAAGAGTAATTGTTAATACTGTTGAAGAATGTTATTTAGCGTTAGGAATTATTCATAAAATGTGGCAACCTTTCCCCGGAAGAATAAAAGATTATATTTCAAGACCAAAACCAAATGGTTATAAAAGTTTACATACTACTGTTTTTACAGATGAAGGAAAAATTATTGAGATCCAAATTAGAACAGAACAAATGCATGAAGAAGATGAGTTGGGTATTGCTGCTCATTGGGCTTATAAACAACTTAAACCAAACGATTCTAAAAAAAATTGGAGTGGTTTTAAAAATAAAAGTGAGTTACTGTGGATTCAGCAATTGAGAAATTGGATTAAAAATTTTTCTTCATCGAATGATAAAGAGTTTTTAGAAATTATTAAAACTGATTTTTTAAAAGATAGAATTTTTGTTTTAACACCAGAAAACGATATTATAGATTTACCTGCCGATTCTACTCCAATTGATTTTGCTTATAAGATTCATTCTCAAATTGGAGATAATTGTGTAGCCGCCAAAGTTAATGGAAAAATCGTGCCTTTAGATTTTATTTTACATTCTGGTGATGTTGTAGAAATTATTACTCAAAAAGGTAAAAAGCCTTCTGAAGATTGGTTAAGGCTTGTAAAAACAATAAATGCTAAAAAACAAATTAAAAAATCATTAAAGAGAAAATTCCCGGATTTCTTAAAGAAAAAAGATAACGCTTCATTTATTGAAATTAAAATTACCAATATTGATAGACCCGGCTATCTAAAAGATGTAACTGAAGTTTTTGCTGCTAATAAAGTTAATATTGTTTATTTAAAAAGTGAGACAAGTAAAAGAGCTTCTTTTTCTACCGTAATAATTAAAATTAAAAATATTGATGTTAAAAAATTAGAACTGTTGCTGGTTAAAATAAAAAAAATTGATTCCACTAAAGAAGTTAATTTTAAAACTGTTTATTAAAGAGTTAAGATGTGTTTATTCTTGTTGACTAATTTGATCAATTAAATTTTGAATATCTTCCAAAGAATAAAATTCAATAACAATTTTACCTTTTTTTCCATCAAAATCTTTTACTTTTATGGGTAAATTAAACTTTTCCTCCATCTTTTTTTGTAAAAATAAAATTTGAGGATGGGTAAATTCTTGCCTATTTATTTGTTTTTTTGCTTTAGCAATTATACTTTGCATATTTCTTACACTTAGTTTTTGAGAAAGTAAACTTTCAAAAACTTTTTCTCTTTCACCTGCATCTAAAGAAAGTAACATTCTTGCTTGAGATTCAGTAATTTTTCCTTCAATTAAAGCACTTTGCATTTTTTCCGGTAAATTAAGCAGACGCAAACTATTTGCTACAGCTTCCCTACTTTTCCCAACCTTAAGGGCTATTTCTCTTTGTGTAAGACCAAATTCATCTTGCAATTTTGCATAAGCTTTTGCCTCTTCAATTGGATTTAAATCACTTCTTTGAATATTTTCAATTAGAGCCATTTCTAAATGACGGCCCGGTTTTTCCGGAGTCTTAATAATAACTGGAACTTTTTCTAAACCAGCAATTTTAGCTGCTCTTAAACGTCTTTCTCCTGCTATTAATTCATATTGCACATTTGTTCCATTTTCTGTTTCTTTAATAATTTTAGAAACAACTAAGGGTTGTAAAATTCCAACTTGTCTAATAGATTCAGCAAGCTCAAATAATGAATTTTCATCAAAATCTTTGCGTGGTTGATATGGGTTAGAAGAAATTTTTTCTATTTCTATTTGAAATATAGCCTCTTCTATTTTATTTTTCTCTTTAACTTCTTTTATTTCTCTTATTTCATAATTTAAATTACCAATTGTTTGAGGAGATTGGTTTAAATTAATAACCGGAGAATTATTGTATTCTTTTTCATCTTTTGGAGGAATTAATGATGACAATCCTTTACCAACTGGCATACAAATATTATACAGTATTTTTAAAATAAATAAAAATTAATTATAAAAACAAAAAACGGAGGGGAAAATTATTTGTTTCTAAATTTGTATAAGTAACTACGAGGTTATAAATAAATTAGTAATAAAAGAGCAACTCGCAGTTTATTTAATATTAAAGAAACAAAATAATTTTCCTTACTCCGTTTTTTCATCCAGCTAGATGGGCCGCTGCTTTAAATAAAAGAAAGAAAAATTAAAACACCGGCCGTGTGTTTTAATTATTTCTTTAATTTATCAAAGTGCGCTCCAGTAAAAATATATCATATATTTTTAAACAATATCAAGAGGCGGAAAAGAAAAATAGTAAGTATTTTGTGTATTTTGTAACGGTTCATTAATAATTTCTCTTGCTAATCGTTCATAAGCTAAAGCTCCAGGGCTCTGCGGTGCATAAAGCATAATTGGTTTTTGAAAACTCGGTGCTTCAGCTAATGCAACAGAACGAGGAATTTCAACCTCATAAACGTAATAAGGAAATTTTTTTCTAAGTTCGCGACCAATTTCACGTGACAACCTTTCTCTTTTATCATACATAGTAAGTAAGGCCGTGATTTTTTTAATTTCGTGTCCTAAATTACTTTTTATTAAATTGATTGTTTCCAATAACTGTGAAAGACCTTCTAAACTAAAATATTCACTTTGAATAGGAATTAAAACTTCATCTGAAGCAATTAAAGCATTAATGGTTAATAAATTTAAATTTGGACCTGAATCAATAATAATAAAGTCATAAGAATTATTTAATTTTTGAGTGAAATTTCTTAAGTACCATTCGCGCTCAGGTAAATTAACTAATTCCACTAAAGCTCCTGCTAAATCTGAAGAAGATGGAATAACTGACAAATTTGATAAGTAAGTTTGCTTAATTACTCGTTCTTGATGCACTCCACTTAAAAGTGCGTGATAAATTGTTTCTTCTGGATTAAATTTTACACCCAAACCAGAAGTAGCATTGTGTTGAGGATCAAAATCAATAAGCAAAGTTTTTTTACCAAATATTGCAAGATATGCTGCTAAATTAATTGCAGTTGTGGTTTTTCCAACTCCTCCTTTTTGATTACAAATTGCAATAATTCTTGCCATTACGTATTTACTATAAATTTTTTTTATGTTATTATCAATATATATATATATAATTTTGCCGAGGTGGCGGAATTGGCAGACGCGCAGGACTCAAAATCCTGTAACCTTTAGGTTGTGAGGGTTCAAATCCCTCCCTCGGCACTAAAAAACATTAAGTACTTATTCTAACAACTTTTTTAAAATTAAAAAAAACAAAAAATAACCTACCATTGCAGATAAAACAACTAAATCAAGCGTAAAACCTTTAAAGTTAATATCTTTAAAAATTCCTCTAAACAAAAATATTAAGAAATTGGTTGAACGATAAAAAAAATTTACAATATAAGTTTTTTCATTTGCTCCCAAAAAACGCAAAATTAATCTTATACCCAATAAAGATTCACTAAAAACAAGAAGTTTAAATAAAAGTTTTAAAAATTTATTTTTTAGTTTCCCCCACATTTTGCTTTTCTTCTTTTGTTATTAAATGATTGCTCAAAATTACAACAATAAATGTGATAAGGATTGCATAAAAAAATTTAGCAAAAAGAGTATTTTGGCTTAAAGGAAAAACATAGTCAATGAAAGTTTTTACTGCATCATTCCAAGCAAGTCCAGCAATTAAACTAAAAGCAGCAATTAAATACTCTCCTGTTTTTGCACGTAAAGTTTTTTTAATGTTAATATTATTTTCTTGGTTAATTTTTAATTTTTCTTCCATAATTGGTTAAATTTTTTCCTTTGATTAAAATTTTATCACATAATTTTGAAAAATTTAAATTAACTAATTTTAGAACCGGGCAAAATATCTTTTTCTGGAACAATTAAAACAACCCGCCCATCATAATTTTTAGCTGCTAAAAGCATACCTTGACTTTCTATACCTTTTATTTTTTTTGTTTCTAAATTTGATACCACAACTATTTGTTTATTTAATAAATCTTCTTTTTGATAATCTTCTCCAATTCCGGCAACTATTTGTCTTTTTTGATCCCCTAAATCAATCTTTAATAAAAGAAGTTTTGTACTACCCTCAATTGGTATTACTTCTTCTATTTTAGCTGTTCTTAAATCTAATTTTTGAAAATCTTCTAAATTAATTAATTTGATATGTTCCATTTTTTAATTATTTAACCTCATTTTCTTCTTCTATGCTTTTTTTAATTTCTATGAATTCGTTTTCTATTTCTTTCATTTTGGATTTTAAACTTTTAATAATTTGAGCCCCTTCTTTAACTTTTTTCAATCCTTCTTCAACTTCTATTTCTTCTTGGGACTCAAACCATTCCACTATTTCCTTCAATCTTTTTAGGTTTTTAGAAACTTGATTTTTTTCAGATAAATTAGGCATATTAATTTTTTTCAATTTTAGTAATAATACTTGCTATCTTTCCATTATACATTTTTGTTTTAATTTTATCACCTTTTTTTAAAATATTCACATTTTTTATTAACTTTCCCTGATTATTAAAAACCAAACTATATCCCAAACGTAAGTTTTTTAAAGGATCGACTGCTTTCAAATATTTTTCGGCGTGAGTTATGTTGGTTTTAATGTTATTTAAAAATGTTTCCAAAAAAGATAAGATTAATTTTTGAAAATTTTGAAGATAAATTTTTTTAACTTTTAAAACATTGTAAAAGTTGGTAATAATTTTGTTTTCTAAAAGAGGTAAATCTAAAAATATTTTTTCAAAAGCGTCAAATAAAGAACTCTCTAAAAGTGATACTTCTTGTAATAAAGTTGTTCGTAAATTATTAATTGTTTGGGCAGCAAAAGAAGGCGTAGAAACAGCTAAATCGCTTACTAAATTTGCAAGTGGAATATCTTTTTCATGCCCAATGCCGCAAATTACTGGTATTTCAGAAGAAAAAATCTTTTTTACTACAGCTTCATTATTGAAAGCTTGCAAATCTTCTAAACTTCCCCCTCCCCTTATAATTACCAAAACATCAACTGCTTTTTTTAATTTTTGATTAAAATAATCAACAGCTTCTAAAAGTTGAATTGGAGCTTGAATTCCTTCTACTCGCACATTATAAAAATATATTTTTAATCCTAAATTTTTAAGATTTTTCATAAAATCGCCAATTGCAGCACCATCTTTAGAAGTAATAAGCCCTATTGATTTAATAAAAAGCGGAATTTCTCTTTTTCTATTAAAAAGACCCTCTTTTTGTAATTTATCTTTTAAAAATTCATATTTTTTCTTAAGAGATCCTTCTCCTTTAATAAATACATTTTCTACATAAAAATTTAAAATCCCTTTTGGCTGATATATGGTAGGAGTTCCTTTAACTTGTATTAAAAGTCCTTCACTTAAATCAATACCCAGGAAACTTGCCTGCCATGGACTCAAGTAGCAAGGCAAAATTCCATTTTCTTTGACATCTTTTAAAGTAAAATAAATTCCTGTAGGATGTTTTTTTAATTCACTAATTTCACCTTCTACTACAGCTTTTTCTAAAGATAAAATACTATTTAAATACTTTAAAAAATCGCCTACCGACCAAATTTTATTTTTTCTAAAGTTTAAATTATTCATAAAGTTCTTGATTTAGTTCTTCCAATAATTTTTTTGCTTTAGATGAAATTTTTTTAGGGGTTTTTAAATTAAAACGAATGTAAAGATCTCCTCGATTAAAGTTTCTTTTAATCATTCCCTTTTTAGGAATTTTTAATTCTTCACTTAAAGAAAAATTAGGAGGAATAGTGACGGTAAATTCTTCCCCATTTAAATCTTTAATTTTTATAGGATAACCCAAAAAAGCTTGAGCTATATTTATTTCTTTTTTTAAATATAAATCATCTCCTTTTCTGGTATAAAACGGATGAGGAAAAATATTTACTCTTATATACAAATCACCACTTTCTCCGCCTCTTAATCCAGCTTCTCCACCTTTTGAAATTTTAATTATTTCACCTTCTTTAATTCCTTGAGGGATAATAAAAGTAACATTTTTAGTTCCGTATAATCTTCCTTCGCCCTTACAACTTGAACAAACAGCATTTGGTATTTCACCTTTGCCGTGGCATTCTGGACAAATAGTAATTTGAGTGAAAGTACCGAAAAATGTTTTGCGTTCCACTTTTAATTTTCCGTTACCTCCACATTTTTGACATTTCTTAAAACCTTTAACTTTATCATAACCTAAACCTTGGCATTTTTCACAAGTAATAAAAGTTTTAAAACTTAAATCTTTTTTTAATCCTCTAAAAGCATCTTCTAAAGAAATTTGAAAAGTAATTTCTATATCATTTCCTCTTGAACTATAACTTTTATTTCTCTGATTTCCCATACCAAAAATTCCTTCAAATATATCTTCAAATCCAAATCCCCCAACATCTCTATAAGTGGAAAAATCAAAATCAAAGTCAGAAAATGGATTCCAGCCTTCGTTAAACCCTGCCCCTTTGGGCATTCCTCCTTCAAAAACTTGGCCAAACTTATCGTACTGCGCTCTTTTTTCCTTATTTGATAATACTTCATAAGCCTCATTAATTTCTTTAAATTTTTTTTCGTCACCGCCGGGCTTGTCGGGGTGATATTGATGTGCTAACCGACGATAGGCTTTTTTAATTTCATCGTCAGAAGCATCTCTTGGCACTCCTAAAATTTGATAATAGTCTTTCATAATAATAAAAATTATAAAAACTCAGCCACATTAAAAAGCAACAAATTAATTTAACTCAATAAAATAAACTCTCTTGCTTTGGTTTCCAAAGTAATATAAACAAACCCAAAAGCTACAAGTAATTTAAAAATAATAAAAGCAAAAAGTTTTATTAACCAGTAAAATAAAGTAAAAACACTTTTACCAATTAGAAAAATCAAGAAAGCTAAAACGATATAAGTCCAACCACCAAAAGTGGAACTAAAATAATTAAAATACTTTTTATACAACAAATAAACAAATTCTTCCACTGTTTGTTGAGGACTAAAAAAATCAAATTTACTTTTTAATTCTTTTTCAATATTATTTACCGTCATTGTTAAGATTTGTTTTTTCATTTCTGTTGGTAATTGATTAAAGGAAAGATTAACATTTGTGTTTTCATTTGTATTAAATTTCAATTTATTGGTTTTAAGTTGCAAAAGTGCTACTTCTTGCACAATATTATCCATTTTTTTATTTGGTGCAATCATTAGATTTGGTGATATTAAACGAGAAAGGGTTGAGGCTACTGAAGTTAAATTAGTTATTAAAATTTTTTCCGCGTTTGGCGAACCAATTTGCCACTCAAAAAAAACAAAATACCAAATGACAATAAAAATAATTAAAAAACCACTTGAAAGTTTTGGTAAAATTACCTTGGTAGTTTCAAAAAATTTTATCTTTAATGAATTAGATAACTTTTCTATCCCTTTAAGCTTAGCTATAAAAATTAAATAAAAAGAAAGTAATGAAAAAACTACTAAAATTCTAATTAATTGGGGATAAGAGGTTTTTATTTGATTTATAAAAAGCGTTAATGGTAAAAAAGCTTCTATAAGCGTAAAGAAAAATATTTTCCATTTTCCTTTAATTAAAAAAACTTCCAAAATACTAAAAACTAAAAGCAAAAAAAATAAAACGCAAAAAAACAATAAATTAAAATTGTTTGTTTTTGTAAGATAAATTTTAAAGTTATAGACAGTGCCTATTAAAATGGCTGCATTTATAACAAATATCAATAAAATTTTCCACCAATTTTTATCTTCTTCCACTTCTTGTGACTCACTGATAATTTGAATATTTGGATCCATAGTAAATGAATTAAGTATTATTGTTTGCAGTATTATCCGATTCTCCTTTATTTGTTTGATTATACATTGTTTGGCCTATCTTTAAAAGTGTTTCTTTAAGTTTTTCTATTGCTTTTTTAATATCTTCTTTATTATTTCCATCTTTTATTTCTCTTAATTTGTTAATTTTGTCATTAATTTCATTTTTAACTTCTTCTGGAATTTTATCTCCTAAATCTTTTAATGATTTTTCGGCTGAATAAATTGTAGCTTCAGCTTCATTTCTAATTTCTGCCATTTCTTTTTTCAGAGCATCTTGAGCCGCATATTCCGCTGCTTCTTTCTTTAATCTTTCAATTTCTTCTTTAGTTAAAGCGGTGGAAGCTTCTATTCTTACCGATTGTGATTTACCGGTAGCTTTATCTTTTGCAGAAACAGTCAAAATACCATTGGCATCAATATCAAATGTGACCTCAATTTGGGGAACTCCTCTTGGGGCAGGTGGAATACCATCTAAAACAAATCGTGCTAACGTTTTATTATCTGCCATCATTGGTCTTTCACCTTGTCCAACATGAATTTCAACTGAAGTTTGATTATCAGCAGCAGTTGAAAAAATTTGGGTTTTAGAAGTAGGAATTGTTGTGTTTTTAGGAATCATGGGCGTTGCAACTCCTCCTAATGTTTCAATACTTAAAGTTAATGGAGTAACATCTAAAAGTAAAATATCTTTAATTTCTCCTTCTGTTTTTCTTCCTTCGTCTTTGGCGGCAATAATTTCACCTTGAATAGCCGCTCCAATTGCAACCACCTCATCTGGATTAATGCCTTTGTGAGGTTCTTTTCCAAAAAGTTTTTTTACGGCTTCTTGTATGGCTGGCATTCTTGTTTGTCCCCCAACCAAAATTACTTCATCAATATCACTAATTTTTAATCCTGCTCCTTTAGGTGGGGCTGATTCTACTGCCTCTTTAACCAATTCAATTGAACGTTCTATTAAATCTTTAGATAAATCCTCTAATTTAGCCCTTGTTAATTTCATTAAAAAGTGTTTAGGACCACTGCTGTCAGATGTGATATAAGGCAAATTAATTTCAGTTTCTAAAACAGTAGAAAGCTCATGTTTGGCTCTTTCTGCTGCTTCTTTTAATCTTTGCAATGCCAATGTATCTTTTGATAAATCAATACCTTCATTTTTTTTGTACTCAGAAACTAAATATTCCATAATTCTTTTATCAATATCATCCCCTCCCAAATGTGTATCTCCTCCTGTCGCTAAAACTTTAACATCTCCACCTAAAGCATCAAAATCAACCTCCAAAACTGAAACATCAAAAGTTCCGCCTCCAAAATCATAAACAACAATTTGTTCACTTTTTTTGCGATTTAGCCCGTAAGCTAAAGCTGCGGCTGTTGGTTCATTGATAATTCTTCTTACCTTTAATCCTGCAATTTCTCCTGCATTTTTGGTTGCTTGCCTTTGACTATCATCAAAATAAGCAGGGACAGTAATTACTGCATTTTCTATTTTTTCTCCCAGTTTTGCTTCAGCATCAGATTTAATTTTTTGCAAAATCATAGCTGAAATTTCTTCCGGCGTGTACCATCTCTCTCCCATTTGAACTTCTACTCCTCCATTTGCTGCTTCACGAATGTTATAAGGAAGCCAGGTTTTATCTCTTTGAACCTCCGGATCTGAAAATTTACGACCAATTAGTCTTTTAATTGAATAAATTGTGTTTTTTGGATTAACAACAGCTTGCCTTTTAGCTAAAAGACCGACCAATCTTTCATTAGATTTGGAAAGAGCAACAATCGAAGGTGTTGTTCTTGTTCCTTCTGAATTTTCTAAAATTTTTGGTTCACCATTTACAACAACGGCGACTGCTGAATTTGTTGTTCCTAAATCAATTCCTATTACTTTTGCCATATTTTTAAATTTAAATTATTGACCTTTATTTTTTTGCGAAATTATAACTTGAGCTGGACGTAAAATCTTACTATGTAATTTGTATCCAGCTGATAATATTTTTAAAACAATGTTTTCTTCTTTTGTGTCTTCTACTTTTTCAACATCAACCGCTTCCTGCCAGCTGGGATCAAATTTTTCCCCTATTTTGCTTTCTATTTTTTCTAATCCATACCTTTTTAAAATATCCAAAAACTGATTCCTAATAAGAATAATTCCATTTTTTATTTCCTCCCCTTTTAGAAGAGAAATACTAATATCAAAACTATCTAACACTGGTATCAAATCTAATAAAATTTTTTCGTTGCTAAATTTTATTAGTTCGGCTACTCTTTCATTTTCTTCGTTTTTGTAATTAATAAAATCGGCTCTTGCCCTTTTCCATTCGTTTAGATATTCTAAACTAATTAAATCTATCCTCCAGCATTTTTGTTCTTTATTAAATCCTTCCGGGAAATCATTGGTTTGTATAACAAAACCAATCTTCCAATTTCTTAAATCTAAGTTTGATAATATTTGATTTAAATCTTCTTCATTTTTGATTTGCGAACCAGATATAAAAACAATTAAAAACGTTTCTTCCTTTGTTTTAGGAAAATATACAAAATCAATTTTATTTTCTTTTTGTAGATTTAAAAACAGTTGTTTAATTTCTTCTTTTGTCATTTTTTTAATTTATTTTAACGACTGGTCTAATAATTTAAATAACGTTAAAGGTTGAGTATAATTCATCCTCTTAGGTCCAATAGTTAAGAGCAAAAAACCGTCATCTTGAAAATCAAAATGATCAGCAATTACCGCCACACAATCGCTCCTTAAAAATTTGTTTTTGCCAATAAATATTTTAGGCCAATTAAGATCATCATTAAAAAAATCTCCGCTAATTTTTTGAGGAATTTCTTCAAAATCTTTAACAATTGATAAAATTTCTTTATGATCCAAGTCCAATAAATCTAAACTCTTTAAAAGATTAAAAAGACCACTAGACAAAAATAGTTTTTCCTTAATTTTATAACCAATGCTTAAAAGTTGCAGTTGATTGGATAATTCTTCAATAAAAGCCTTAATTTCACCATTTAAAAATTTGTTTATAACATCATTAAATTTTTCATCGCTGATATTAATTGTGCTTTGATCTTCTAAAATTTTAGAAACAAAAAAACGATAAGCTTTATTTGTTGGTATTCTTCCACTTGAATGATGTGGCTGGTAAAGATAACCTAATTGACATAAATTATTAAGTTCCCAACGAATCATTGCTGGTTTAATTCCAAAATTATAACGGGAAAACAAACCCTCCGATGTAATATTTTTACCGGTTTTAATAAAATCTTTGACGGCTGTAAACAAAATTTTTTCTGTTCTTGCTTTCATTTTTATCTATTATAACACATTAGCACTCACTTATGTCAAGTGCTAATCAAATATTACTCAAAAGGAATATAAAAATTAAAATTAAGGACAAATGGCAAAATTAAGGACAAGTGGCAGCAGAAGTAATTAATGTTCCAGAAGCGTTTACTCCCACCAAAAAACAACTGCCGCCGGGAGCCATCAAAATTAATCCTTGATTTGAATTTACAAAACCAATATTACCATTAGCTTTTAAGGCAGTGTTACCGGAAACGCCTGAACCAGAATAAATAGTGCCTCCAACTGTTAAATTGCCGCTTAAAAATCCATTCCCCCAAGGAGAGCTTGGCGAACCCAAATCTAAAGAAGTACTACTTGCCGGATATAAAGACGAATCAAAAGTTGCAGCTGAAATTCTACCAATTGCAAATTGCAACGATTGACTAAATTGACTAGCCGGATTTGGATTATTATAACTTAAAGATAAATTTACCTGAATAATATAAGAACCCCCTCCACTTGGATATTTAATTGCTGAAAAATTACTTACATTTACGTTGGAATCGGTAAGCATAACCGGAGAATTATTGCCTTGAAGCATATAAATTGCTGTACCGCTAGCATAAATAATTGTTGGATCTAAAGAAGAAGAAGCCATTCTTAAGTTAATAGAAGATGTAACTACACCGTCTGGCATATTAATTAAACTTGAATTTTTAACCATTTCCTGAATTATAGAAGAAACAAAATTAATTTGGTGATTTACTTCATTTACGCTCATTTGTCTTACTTGCACCCTTGTAAATGTAGATAAAATTGAAACCAAAAAAATAGAAAAAATTGAAAAAATAGCAATATAAATTAAAAGTTCTACCAAAGTAAAACCTTTTGAATAATCTTTTGAAGAGTGATTTTTAAATCCTAAAAAAAACCTTATCATTTTTTACTTTTTAATAATAACATATTTAAGAATTTACTTGTAGTAAATTCTTTGAGGAACACTAAAATCAATATAAGTAACTTTAGAATAATTTATTTTAGATGATAAATTAGTAAAAATGTAAGGCAAATTTTCCGGAACAAAATTAAAACTAAAAATAAGCGTTGGCCCTTCTCCAATTTTAACCTCCCAGATTTCTTCATTAATATTGCTAAAACTTATTTCTTTAATACCAAAGCCGGCATTTTTCAAAAAAATAACTATTTCTTTAAAATTTTGTATCCATTTTTCAAAAGGTAATATTTTTTCTCCTAAAATAAATTTTTTACCAGTTTTATCGTTAACCTTAAGCACAAGTGATCCAAAAACATCCGGCGCTTTTTCAAAAATCACACCATTTTCATCAAAAACATAACAGGATAAGTCATTTTCACAAATAACCCCAAAGGCTTTACGTAAAGTAAAATTAAAATTCACAGTATTTTTAAGCAAATTTGTCTCCCAACTTAAATTTTTTACAAAAGGCAAAGTGTTTAATTGTAACGGATGTTTTCCAAACATCCAAAAGAAAACATTTTGAGGACCTAAAATTGCTCGCCATTTTTCTTCTAACATTTTATTTTTAAGTTGAGTTGCCACCAATTCATTGTAAGGAGAATAATTTTCAAAGACAAATTTAACATTATTTACTTGAGGTAAAGTAAATATTAACTTTAAAAGGAAAACTAAAATTAAAACCAAAATGGTAATACCAAAAAACATCCTATAAATTTTTTTCTTACTTTTTTGATTAAAAGAATGAAATGAATAATGATAATTTTGCATTTTTTAATACTATTGTATCACTCTTACAGTAAATGAGTAAGTGCTTGTTGTGGATGAAGCAAAGGTTTTTACATTTACTAAATAATCTCCTGGAATTTTCCAATTATGATTAACAGTTAGTGGTTTTAAACTACCGTTCCCGGCTGAAACAGTCCCATCTCCCCAATTAATTTGATATTGCTCATTAGCGCCAATACTGAAGGCAATATCAGTTTTAACTTTAACAAGTATTGCAAAAATATAGTTACCGGAATTATTTAAGTTAGAGTTTAAAAGTAAGCTAGAATTTCCAACATCATTTTGATTTAAATTAGAAGTTAAATCTAAATTTTTATTTATATTTTCCAATAAAAGTGAAGAAGTTGGCTGAGGAATAAGATTTTTACCTAATAAAATTAATTGATTTCCAGCAAATTGTGAAATTTTTTGAGTATTGTTTTTTAAAAAACTTTGAAATTTATTTAGTATATTGTCCTTTACAGAATTTAATAAATGAGAACTTTGGTTTAAATATTGACTGCCAATTTTCTGCAAATTAAAATTATTAGTTTGACTATACCATTTTTTGTAATAGCTATAACCAAAATATAAAAAGACTGCAATTATTGCTATCAATAAAAAAAACTTAAAAAATTTCTTCATAATCTTTATTTAAAAGAAATTTTTTGCTTTCCTATGTAAGGTTGAAGTGCTTTTGGTATTTCAATTTCACCTTCTTTTGTTTGATAATTTTCTAAAATAGCAATAATAGTTCTTCCAATTGCAAAGGCTGTAGCATTTAAAGCGTGTAAATATTCTTTTGATCCATCAGTCTTTTTATATTTGGCATTAATGCCTCTCGTTTGAAAATCAGTGGTATTGGAACAAGAGTGTGTTTCTCGGTATTCACCGCCATTTCCTTGTCCCGGCAACCAAGCTTCAATATCAAACTGTCTTGCATCTGTCCATCCCATATCTCCTGTGCAAATTTCCACCACCCTGTAAGGTAGCTCTAATTTTTGCATTAATTTCTCCTGCATACTTAAAAGAAAAAGATGTTCTTTTTCTGAATTCTCAGGTTTTACAAACGAATACATTTCCACTTTATCAAATTGATGAACCCTTAAAATACCTTTTGTGTCTTTTCCATAAGACCCTGCTTCTCTTCGAAAACATGTAGAAAAACCAACAAATCTTACCGGTAAAGAATTTTCATCAAAAACTTCATTTCTTCCTAAAGGTCCCAATGTGTGTTCAGAACTGCCAACTAAATAAAGATCATCTTTTGGAAGATAATACTTATCCTCTTTTTGCTCTCCAGCTAATCGTCCCATTTCTTTGTAAACTTGAGGATTTATCATAACAGGTGGTATCACTGGAAAGAATTTTTCCTCAAGTAAAGTATCAAAAGCTAATTTAATTAAAGCAAATTCTAAAAGCACAGCATCTCCTAAAAGATAACCAAAGCGACTTCCCGAAATTTCTGCTGCTTTTTGAACATTAATAATTCCTAACCTTTGACCTAATGTTAAATAATCTACCGGCTGGAATGTAAACTTTCTTTTTTTTCCAAACTCTCTTAAAACTTTATTATCTTTTTCGGAAACTCCAAACGGAACATATTCAAACGGAATATTTGGCAATTTATTTAAAATTTCTTCCCGTTTTATTTCTAAAATTCTTTTTTCTTCTTCTAATTCAGAAATTCTTTGTTTAATTAATTGTGCTTTGCTAATTAAGTCCTGACTCTGATTTTGCCCGATTTCTTTACTAATTTTCTTTTGTTCACTATTCAAATCATCTAAAATTTTAACTTTTTCTCTCCATTCTTTATCCAATCTTAAAAATTTATCCACTAATTTTGGGTCTACTTTTTTCTTTTCTATTCCTTTCTTTACAAAATCCGGATTATTTCTAATTAAATTAATATCTAACATATTTTTAATTTTCTTTTTTTCGCATCAAAGGAAAATACTGGGCTTCTCTTATTGGTAAATTCATTAAAGCCGCAAATAACCTTTCCGACATTCCAAAACCGGAAGCTGGGGGCATTCCATACTCTAAAGCCTCAACAAAGTCCTCGTTCATCATTTGAGCCTCTTTATCACCTTTTTTTCTAAGTTTCATTTGTTCCTCAAATCTTTCTTTTTGATCAATAGGATCATTTAGCTCTGAAAAGCCTTTACCCAATTCTGTCCCCATTGCCATAATTTGAAATCTTTCAACCTTTTGTTTGTCTTGCGGCATTCTTTTTGCTAAGGGTTCAATTTCTACCGGAGGGTTAATTAAAAACGAAGGCTGAATTAAAACAGGACGGATGGTTTTCTTATAAATTAAATCTATTAATCTTCCTTTTCCAAAACTTGGATCAACTTCTATTTTTAATTCTTTTGCTCTTTTTCTTAAATCATCCAAAGTTGCTGAATGTAAATCTATTTTATTATATTTTTTAAATAAATCGAAATATTCTAATTTTTGCCATGGTTTTCCCCACTGAATAATTTGATTATTCCACAAAGTATTTAACTTACCGCAAACATTTTTTACAACTTGGCGATACAATTTCTGCATTAGTTTCATCATTTGGTTATAGTCGGAATAAGCCCAATAAACCTCCATTTGCATATAATCCTGCAAATGCTCACGATCAATTCCTTCATTTCTAAAAATTCTTCCAATTTCAAAAACTTTTTCAAATCCACCTACTAACATTTTCTTTAAGGGGAGTTCCAAAGAAATTCTTAAATAAAAATCTTCATTTAAAGCGTTCATATGGGTTACAAATGGTTCAGCCTCAGCCCCACCGGGCACACTTTCCAAAACAGGATTGTCAACTTCCAAAAACCCTTCTTTTTTTAAAAAATCTCTAATGGTTTGCCAAAAAATGCTTTTTTTCTTAAAAATTTCCCTAATTTCAGGATTTAAAAGAGAATCTAAATATCTTTTTCTTAATCTTGTTTCTATGTCTTCAATTCCATACCATTCTTTTGGTAAGGGTCTAAGCGTTTTTACAACAATTAAAGCCTTTTTTGCCAATAAACTTTTTTCACCCCTTTTTGTTTTATAAAAACTGCCACTTGCTTCCAAAAAATCCCCCACATCTAATGTTTCTTTTAAGAGTTTAAAATTATTTGTATCTTTTTTGGTTAAAATTATTTGAAAACTTCCATTTTCATCTTTTAGATTACAAAAAATAATTCCCCCTTGATCTCGTAAACTCATTACCCTACCTATCAAAGAAACAATTTTTTGTTTTTTTACCAAAATATAAAAATTATCATAAGCCTCCCTTAAAGTTATATCTCTTTTTACTCTTGCCGGGTAAGCTTCATAAACTTCAGACCATTTTTTAAGCTTTTGTTTCCTTTCACTAATTATATCTTCCAACATTTTATTCTATTTTTAAAATTTTGTATTCAATTTTATTGCCTTTTAAATTTAATACCACGCAATCCCCAACTTTTTTATTTAATAAATTGCTACCTAAAGGAGAAACATTAGAAATAAAACCAGCGGCTGGGTTAGTTTCATTAGAACCAACCACACGATAAACAACGGTTTCATTATTATTTTTCTTTAAGGTTACCTTTGAACCAACTTTAACTACATCGCTTTTTTCACTTTCTCCTATAATAATTGAATTTTCCAATAAATTTTCCAACTCAGCTATTCTTTTTTCTAACATTTCTTGTTCTTCCTTTACAGAATGATATTCTGCATTTTCAGATAAGTCTCCCAATTCTTTAGCTTGTTTTAACTTTTCTCCAATCACTTTTCTACCTGTCGTTTTTAATTCGTTTAATTCTTTTAGCAGTTTTTCATATCTTTCCTTTGTTAAATAATTTTTTGCCATATTTTTAAACAAAAATTACTAGTTTAATGCCAACCTATTTTTATAGTACCACAAAAAAACATCTTTAGCAACCGGCACAACATTTAAACTTCCTTCTTTTGCGTTTTCCACTAAAATTAAAATAGCGATTTGAGGGTTGGAAGCTGGAGCATAACCCACAAAAAAAGCATTAATTTTGGTATTGTTTTCAATTTGAGCAGAGCCTGTTTTTGCCGCTACTTGAAAGGGTAAATCATGTAAAAGGTAAGCTGTACCATAAGGCTTTAAAACTGCATCTTCCATTCCTTTTTGTACTTCCCTAATATAATTTTTAATTTCATTTCTTAAATCAGCTAAAATTTGCGGTTGAAATTCTAAAACTATATTTCCATTTTGGTCTGTGATGTTTTTTACAATTTGAGGTTTGTAAATCACTCCACCATTAGCTATTGCCGCAATATAATTTAAAAGTCCAATTGGAGTAACAAGTAAATCTCCTTGACCAATACTTACATTATAAGTATCCCCTATTCTCCAAATTGATTTTTTAATTTTTTCTTTCCATTCAGGATCAGGCAAAAAACCATTTTTTTCATCCGGAAGATCTATTCCTGTTTTCTTATCCAATAGAAATTTTTGCCACCATTCTTTTAAGCGTTTAATCCCTAATCCCTTTTGATCTCCATAACCTCCCCCAATTGCGTAAAAATAAACATCTGAAGAACGAGCAATTGCTGAATACATATCAATCCAACCTTGATATTGCCAATCCAAGAATTTAGTGGGTTTATCTGGATTGTATGGATTTGGAACATAAATATAGCCGGGAGAAAAAATTTGATGATGCGGATCCAAAATTCCGCTTACCAACGCCCCTAAAGCAACCAAGGGTTTAATAGTTGAACCAGGACTATAAAGACCAGAAATTGCTCTATTAAAAAGAGGATTGTTTGGTTCGTTTAAATAACTTGCAACTTTATCCGTTTCAAATGAAGGTATATTAAAAAGAGCTAAAACCTGACCATTTTGAGGATTTAAAGCTATTCCAACCCCTACATTTCTTCCTAAGTCTTTTAAAGTTTGATATAAAGCATTGTAAAAATAAGTTTGAAATTCACTGTCAATATAAGTATTTAAATTTAAACCGGGTTTTTCTTCTTCTTCAATTTTTTTACCTTCAATATTACCAGAAGCATTAGTAATATAAACTTTTTTTCCATTTACACCTCTTAAATAATTATCATAATATGCTTCCAAACCATTTCTTCCAATACTATCCTCTATACTTAAATTAGAATTTTTCTCAATATCTGAAGAGTTAACTAAATTAGTATGACCAATTAAATGAGAAAACTGGTAAGGTTTTGTTGTTATTGTTTTGTAAGTAGAAACTATTTCTATTCCTTCCAGGTTTTGGGTATTAAGATTAATAAATTCTTTTTGATTTATGTCACTTTTTAATAAAATTTTATCGTAAGGAGAAAACTTTTTAATTTTTATTTCCTGAATAATTTCGTTCACATTGATATTTAAAATATTGCCCACAATTTGTAAAATTTTTTCCTTTTCCGCCTCATTTGCTGGTAGGTAAAAAGGTAATACAAAAACATTAAAAGTTGGTACATTTTTTACCAAAGGCTTTCCAAAAGCATCATAAATTATCCCACGCGGAGCAATTTTTATGTTAAAGTTGTTAATGTTTGCTTCTGCTTTTTTAGCATAAAATTGGTGTTTAATAATACTTAAATAAAATGTTTTTGCAAAAACAACAAATAAAAGTAAAATAGCAAAGGTAAAAAAATATCGAAAAACTTTTTCCGAAAGCGGAATTTCCACAAAGTCTTCTTCCTTAATTTGATCAGTTAATATTTCATCAATATTTATTTCATTTTTCATAGGTTTTTAAATTTTTTGTTCAAAATTAATCCACAAATTAAAAACAAAAGATAATTATAAATCAATTCTTTAAAAATTACTGTTGTTGGAAAATTAGAAGAAAAAACAAAAACTAAAAGTCCAAATAATATTTCAAAAATTAATAAAAGTACCAATCCATTTAAAAACCAACCAAAAACAAAAAACCTTGCTAAAAAATATAGCAAAAAAATTAAAACAATTTCAATTATAATTTCTTTATTAAAGTAAAAAGAAGATAAAATAAAACTTAAACATAAAAAGAATAACAAAAAAAATATTACTTCTTTAGTTTTTGGTTTGTTTGGTAACGGTAAATTAAAATAAACAAGGAAAAAAACCAAAGGTAAATTAGGATTAATATTACCAATAGAAAAAAAACGTGAAAAAAAAGCAAAACTTATAAAAACTAATAAAAATAAAATAACTAAACTTTTTTTAATCATTGTAATTTACTTAAAATTTAATAAAACAAACACTTCTCTTAAGCTAGCTAAATCGTAAGAAAAATTAAGCTGAGATTTTTGCCAAATATTGTCAATTTTAAACTGATTAGTTTTGCCAAAAATCAAATTTAAAGGAAAACGACTATCTGCATTGTAGACTAATAAATCAGCTGTCGTTGTTGCATTTTTTTCAACATAGTCAATTGCAGGACTGAATCCTCCAACTAAAAGTCCATTTATTTTTTGTTCTCCTAAAAAAACAGCGCTTTTCCATTGGGGATCAAAAATAGTAGTTACCAAAGCAGTATTTAAATTTACGCTTGTTATAATTCCCAAAATAGTAGTTGAAGAAACCAAAACCGGCATTCCAACCTTTAAGCCGTCTTTTTCTCCGGCAGCAAGTACAATTACACCGTAATTGTTAAAGGGATAATTAGAATAAATATCTGCCTTAAGAAGGTTATAATTAGAATGCAAAACAACTGAAGATGTTGCTAAAGTGGCAAATGTTGGTTGCTGGCTTAGTTTAAAAGCAAGAAGATTTCTATAACTAAAATCTAAATTAGTAGATCCCCAAAAGGCCATTCTTAAATTTTCAAAAAAAATAAAAATATTTTGTTTAAAAAGTAAAACAAAAATAATTAAAATTATACAAATAAAACCAATTGCAAAAATTCTCAAAAAGTTCATAACTCATTTTATTTTTTTGTATTTAAACTAAAATCTTCTAAAATGTTTTTATAAAAGTTTAAGTTTTCTGTAACTATTCCTATCCCTCGAATAACATCTAAAATTGGATCGTCAACTGTTTTTACCTTCACCCCAATTTCTTTTTCAATAAACTGATTTAACCCTCTTAAAAGACTGCCCCCTCCTACTAAATAAATCCCATTTTTATAAATATCTCCAACCAACTCTGCCGGAGTGGTATCTATTAATTCCTTTAAGGTTTCAATTAAAATTTTCGTTGGTTTTTGAAGCCAATACCTTACCTGAGTATCTCTAACAGAAATTTCTTTGGGGAGCCCATTTGTCACTTCTCTTCCTCTAATAACCATTTCCAATTTTTCGGATTGAGGTAAAACAGATCCTATTGAGTTTTTAATTTCTTCAGCGGTTGGTTCTCCAATATAAAGTTTCATTTCTTCTCTTACCCCTTTAATAATTTCTTGATCAAAATAATTACCAGCAATTTTTAATCTCCTTGAAGAAACAACACCATTAAAAGAAATTACCGCCATATCTGTTGTTCCTGCTCCTACATCAAAAATAAGATAAGCTGCCGGTTGAGTTATATCTAAACCCGCACCTAAAGCTGCCACAATTGGCCTTTCAATTAAATAAACTTTATTCATTCCAATTTCTCTAAATAAATCTTCTACTGATTTTCTTTCTACTTCTGTTAAGTTTGTTGGAATAGCTACTACAATATCTGTTATCCAAGACCATGGAATTAGTTTTGATTTAAAAAATCTTAAAAGCATTTCTTTTGTCATATCAAAATCAGCAATAATACCATTTACTATAGGATTTAGTGCTGTAATATGAAGCGGTGTGCGAGAAAGCATTTTTTTTGCTTCAAAACCAACCGCAATTACCCTGTTACTTCTATTATTAAATGCTATTATTGAGGGTTCATTAAAAATTACACCTGCGCCTTTTAAGTAAATTTTTGTGTTATGACTGCCTAAATCAATACCAATGTTTTTTTTCAATATCATACTATTTATTTTTTATTAAATTTAAAATTTTCTTAAACCCGACAACTTTTATTAAATTAATTCCTCTTTTTTTAAATTCTATTTTTTTCTGAATAACCAATTTTTTGCTTATTACCGCCCTCCAACTGCATCCAATTAAGTCAGCATCATACAATTTTTCTCCCGGAGACACATTTTTCCTATCGTCCCACAAAATCTCAACACCATTTTTTTCTAAATAATTATAAATTTCCTTACTGAATTTTAAAACTTCTTTATCATTACTTAAACTCAAAAGATGTATTTTAAAAGGCGTAACTTCTTCTGGCCAAATAATTCCATTTTTATCATGATGCACTTCTACAATTGTTCCCATTAATCTTTCTACCCCAATTCCATAAGAACCCATCACCACCGCTTTTAATTGACCATCCTTATCCATAAATTTTAATCCCGCAGATTCTGAATATTTAGTCCCTAATTTAAAAATATTACCAACTTCTATGGTCTTAATTTTCTCTAAAACCCCATTTTTACAAACAGGGCATTTGCTTTTTTCTTTAAATTCAGCAATTTCTTTATTTCGCGCAAATTTACATTTTCTGCAAAGGAAAATTTCATCTTCTCCTGCTTCTGTTTCAACCATAAATTCATGCGAATAGTTTTTAGAAAAATCTCCTCCCGAAGCTTCGGTAACATAAGCTTGTAACTTACAACGCTTGAAAATTTTCAAATAAGCCACTTTTACCTTTTCATAAAAATCATTTAAAGATTCTTCATTTATATGAAAACTATATAAATCTTTCATTGTAAATTCTCTACCTCTTAAAACTCCAGATTTAGCTCTTTTTTCATCTCTAAACTTAGTTTGAATTTGATAAACAGCTTTAGGTAAATCCTGATAAGAGGTAATAATATTTTTAGCTATAGTAGCTATAATTTCTTCATGAGTAGTACCCAAACCAACTTCTTTTCCACTATGATCCTGAAATTGATACATAATTGGTTTTAAAACTTCCCATCTACCCGAAACTTCCCATGCGGATTTTGGATGAAGCGCAGGCATTAACATTTCTGTTGCTCCAAGTTTATTCATTTCTTCTTCTATTATTTTGATGATTTTTGATCTTACAATAAATCCCAAAGGTAAATAAGAATAAACTCCAGCCATTAGTTTTTCTATAAAATTAGCTTTAATTAAAAGTTGAGCATTAATTGCTACCTCATCTTTAGGTAAATTTTTTCTTGTATTTGTAAACAAAATTGATTGTTTCATATTAATTTATTAATTTTGGTCTTTTTATTATATTGATTTTAAAATCATATCTAATAATTTGGAAAATGGCAAATTAAATTTTTCAGCTTCTTGAGGTAAAATACTGTTTTTTGTGAGACCAGGAATGGTATTAATTTCCAAAACATATATTTTCTTATCTCTTCCAATAATCATATCTGTCCTTGAAAAATGGCGCGCTTGTATTAGCCGATGAACAAAAAGGGCAATTTTCCTTATCTCTTGCAAGTAAGGCCAGGGTAATCTTGCTGGTGTAATTTCCAAATGATACTTTGGATCATATTTTGATTGAAAATCAAAAAAATCTCTTTCAAGAGGAATAATTTCTGTCGGTAAAAGAGGAAAAGCTGATGAATGATGGCCAAAATCAACAACCCCACAGGTTACTTCTTTACCAGCAATAAATTCTTGTACTAATACTTCATTAAATTCCCGCAATAAAAAATCCAAGTGTTCTTTTAATTCTTCTTCACTATAAACTATTTTTACACCCAGACTCGAACCAGAATTATTTGGCTTAACAACCCAAGGTTTTTTAATATGCAAAAAAATATTTGCTAAAATATTTTCAGAATTTTTTTGCCACTGATTTCTATGTAATAAAATCGTAAAGGGAACGTTTAACCCTGCAGTTTTAAAAACTTTTAAAGATAAAAATTTATTCATCCCTAAAGCGCTTACTGTTGGAGATGATCCGGTATAAGGTATTTTATGTTCTTCTAAAATACGCTGGACAGTACCATCTTCCCCATAGGACCCATGCATTGCAATAAAAGCAGCAGAAAATTTTTTACTTAGAATTTCAGGCGATATTTCCCAATTGCTATTTTGATCAATAAGAACTTTTTGTCCTTCATATTTTTCTTGAGGTAAGTTATTTAAAACATTTGTTCCACTTTCTAAAGAAACTTCATATTCTAAAGAAGGACCCCCTACTAAAATTGCTATTTTTTTAATTTTGTTTTGCATTTACATTTTAATTTAAAAAAATCTTTTAATGTCTTCTAAAGTAACAAAAATCATTAAAATTAAAAGTAATAAAAAACTAATACCAATTAAAGCGTTTTGAAGTTGAAAAGAAATTTTTTTACCTTTAATTTTTTCAATTAAGAAAAATAAAAACCTTCCTCCATCCAAAGCGGGAATAGGTAAAATATTAATTACTGCTAAATTAATAGATATTAACCCTAAAAATTGAAAAATATAGATTATTCCAAAAGATCCAGCTTTTGATGTAAAAGCCACAACACCAATTGGTCCAGTTAATTCACTTAAGACATTTTGATTGTAAAAAAGATTAGAAATCAACATCCCTAAAGCCTTAAACATTAATTCTACCCAAATTATAGCTTCTTGAAGGCCATGCCAAACAGCTATTAAAAAAGGCTCCTTAGAAATACCAATTTCGCCTACCCCCATTCCTAAATATCCCATTTCCTCAGAATAAAAATCTCTTTTAGTTAAGGATAAGGTTTGTTTTTCTTTATTTCTTAAAACTTCCAAAATTACTTCTTTCTCAAGAGAATTTTTAACTAAATTTACAAAACTTTCAGCTGAAATTGGATCACTTAAAGCAACATTACCAATTGTTATTTTTTCAATCATATCTCCTTTTTGGATACCAGCATTATAAGCTGGAGAATTTTCTATAACTTGAGATACTATTAAATGTTTTGGCATTCCAACCGCAAAAACAAAACTAAAGAAAAACCATCCTAATAAAAAATTAGCTAATATTCCACTAAAAATAACAACAATTTTTTGCCAAAAAGGTTTATTTAAAAAAGCTTCTTTATCTTCTTCCTTTGACTCATTTTCTCCATAAATTTTTACAAACCCTCCCAATGGTAAAGCATTAAAGCTATATCTTGTTTCTCCTACTTTTTTTCCTAAAACCCGCGGAGGCAATCCTATTCCAAACTCTTCTACTCTCATTTTTAAAAGCTTAGCGGCAATAAAATGGCCAAATTCATGCCCAATAACTAAAATTAAAATTCCTAAAATAATAATAAAAATCATTATTAAAATTATAAACCAAAAACAAGAGATTTAAAAGTCCACTTAATTTAATGAAGAAATATTAAACAGAAAAAACTAAAATTAAGCATTCCTAAACCAATAGCTTGATTAAAAAATATTTAGAAAAGAAAAAATGCTTTATAATATTTATAATGTCAGAGAAAACTAAAAATGGGTGCATAAGATCAAAAACATTTTGGGAAATCCCAAGGATTAAAACCTATGGAGTTTTTTAATCATATTCATTGTAAGTATACTGGTATTAGAGGAATAGTCGGCATTTATAATGATTGTTTAAAGCATCAG
>Ga0207433_10003103_pt1 | contig 32492 bp, 26 predicted proteins | sample YelNatPaOPGAMG01_FD_187559 | JGI IMG/M metagenome (GOLD analysis project Ga0207433, IMG submission 187559) | Hot spring thermophilic microbial communities from Obsidian Pool, Yellowstone National Park, USA - OP-RAMG-01 (SPAdes) (version 3) | ecosystem: Environmental > Aquatic > Thermal springs... | reverse complement strand
ATTATGCTTATGTATATGTAGCGTTCACGATATAGTGCGTTCATAATGTACATATCATCCATAATAGATACGCTACCAGCCCCGTGAAACTAGTACTATAGTATATATTATGGATAATATTCATTTCAAACCTGTCTAAAACCATCCATTATGCCCCATATTCATGGTACCACGGGATAACAGCATCTTTTTTCTATATTATACATAATGTAAACAGCATAATAGCATACTAAGTAATAATAAATATCATGTATATTGTATTTCACACAGCCCAGGGAGGAGGACACGCGACAACGACACCGACGAGGGGCAGGCTCCCGCCCACCGGCAACCTGCGTTACTGGCTTCCGCCTGCGACCGATGAGCCCGGTCGGGTCTCACACTTCTCTCACTGACACTTTTTTAGGATAGATGAGGAGTAAAAGAGAAGAGAAGAGGAAAGACAGGTAACATTTTGAGCCTCCTAGAGCTTTTTCGCCAAGCTACGGGAGCAAAAAGAGAGACAGAGAAAAACGCGGATCGTTCTACCAAGCAGAAGAAACAATCAGAAGCAAGGAGAACGATCTCAATGAAAGCGTTCAGCCCATTATGTCGAGTCTGGTATCAGCAAGTCAAGGATTTCTTCCAGGGATTGCATGGACATCAAAGCAAAACATTGGCAATGTTTGTGTTAGGAGCGATCAAGGCGGGAAGTATCGTGCTTCCGCGAGTGGCAGAAGCGTTATTAGCAGAAAGTGAGGCGAAAGCACCTAGCATTGAGCGACGCTTAGAGCGTTTTCTGAGTAATGCAAAGATTGATACAGAGAAGACATGGGACGATTTTCTCAGTCAGCTCCTGCCATACTTTCAACAAGCGCCAATACGGTTGATGATCGATCTCACGCCATATGAAGAGCATGCTCAGGTGATGTATATCGGCATATTGCAGCATTCACGTGTTCTCCCGCTCGTGTGGAAGGTGATGCCGGGACAAGAAAAATGGGATGAAGGATGATGGGAAAGTATTGAAAAACTCTTCAAGCGTTTGGCACCTCATCTTGGAAAGATCGACGGTACGATCATCGGAGATAGTGCCTTTGGATGCTTTCCGATGGTGAGTTTGTGCCAGCAATACGGGTGGCATTCCCTGTTTCGAATCTGTGTCCAGCATACGTGTGAGCGATGGTCAAAAGACGGGCCAAATCCAGCCAACACGGTCCGGGTCTCTGATCTGGTGAGTGGGCCTGGGAAGAGGTTTTATGGGTATATTCGCTTGTGGCGCAAGCGGATCAAATTGAGACGAATCTGAGCGCGTATTGGGACAAAAATGCAGAGGAAGCACTCTTGGTTATTTCCGATCTGCCAGCCTGCGGCAAGCGGCTGACTGAGTACACATTGCGTTGGCGTGTCGAATCCACGTTTCAGGATCTCAAAAGCCGAGGATGGGATTGGGAAGAGAGCCATGTTCGTCGCTTAGATCGAGTGGATCGCATGCTCTTCGTGCTCTTTTTACTGGTATGGTGGCTTGCTCATTTAGCCGCTTCCTGTATGCATCATGGATGCAGAGATCGCTCTGACCGTCATGATCGACGTGATAAAGGCATCTTTCGTATTGGCAGACTCTATCTCTTAGATATTGAGCTAAGAACCCTTCACACATGTAATCTCAAAAATTGTTTACTCTTCCACCTATCTTCTACAGGATGGCTCTTCTCTCTTCGTTTTTGAATAATGCAGAATAAGGAGTAACTTACCCATGTTTCATTTCATACATGCCCAAAAAAGTGTCAGTGAGAGAACCCTTGGAGGCCGCTTTCCAGATTGCCAGCCAGTTCTCCCGCTATCTGCTTATGCTCCCGGTAGGGAATGGCGTTCATGATGGTGCGCTGCTTATGCACCACACAGCGCTGGCGCAGCGTGCTGGGAAAGAGGTCTGAAAGAGCAGCGAGCAAGCCATCGTGTCCATCCGTCACCATCAGGTCGCCCTCTTTGACTCCACGAGTGCGCAGATCGTGGAAGAGACATCCCCAGCCGTCTTTGCTCTCTTCGCTACTCTTGCTGGGAGCTACTCCGATCAGCGTTTGGGCGACTTCCCCTCCTTTCTCGGTCGAGACGCCTGCCACAAACATCTGGGTTAACCCTTCGGCGACTTGCGGCTCATACCGACTGTAGCGTTTAAAGGCCTGGGTATGGAACTGGCCTTCGCGATCCCGTGGCACGTGCAGAGCCTCGATGGGACCTGATGAGGTCGCTAGGTGGCGCGTGTAGGTTCCATTGCGATATCCTCGGCGCTCAGGTGGGCCTTCTCCCCAGTCAGCACCGAGAAATTGGCTGAGTTCTTCACGCATTACTTCCTCCATGACCGCTTGGACGGCACGACGGATCTGCTGGCGCAAATGCTGATAAAAGGTCTGTTGGTCTGGCAACTCCGGGACTGTTTGCTCTCCAGTTTGGGAGTCAACCGTCGATGTGGTACTCTTTTTCTTAGTGAATCGATCCCCTCGATCAGCTCAAGAAAGGCTCGATGCTCTTTTTGGAAGCGGTCATAAAACTTCCTGGTCACTTTTTCGAGATCGAAGGCGCGGCGCGTGCGTTCGGCCATCTCGAGCACGCTCACCTGGGCATCCTCGTCAAGGCTCACCGCCAGCTCAAGCAGGCGCAAGGCGAGGGCCTCGCCGGACTGACCATCGTGCCAGCGATGGCGGCGCAGCGCGCGCGGCTTGCCCTGTTCGCGCCGCTCCCACTGCCAGACCTGGTGCTGATGACGGGCATCGACGTAGATGACGAGATGCTCGTAGGCGTGCCGGGTGATCTCGCGCTCCAGCTTGCTCATCGTGCGTGCATCGGGAATGTTCCCTTGCGCATCGGGGCTGCACACATAGACTTTGACGCTCCGCTTTTCCACCAGGGGCTGAAGCGTGTAGGTATGATTCTCAACCGCAATATGCAACGCAGCTTCATGAAGAATCTCCCAGCCGAGTTCTTCGACAAAGAGCGACTTGAACTGAAACGCTGCAAGATACTGCTGAATACGCTGCCTGTTTGGCCCCATCGACGCTTTACTTCCCCTCGTGTCAATCTCTCTGGGAGAGCCAGTAGAGGAGGCGATGATTCTCCCTGTGTTTTCTTATCATACGCCTGAACTCAGCATTTGTAAAGCAGAGGGTGAGCATCAAACAGACACGTCTGCTTGGGGACATGGCTCACACCAATGAGGTCGAGCAAAACCAGATGGTCAGTAGCCCATCGTAATGCATTTGCTCCACGCCAATTGCAGCGTGACAACGTACTACCCAAAAAAGGTCATTGAGTGTGTTGGCGTCTTCATACTCAACGCCCTCTTCCGCAGCCGCTAGAAGCTAGCACATAGCAGACAGTTCCTCGATCATCATAACTATATCCTATGGCTATAAGAATACTCTCTTCTTTCATGCATCAGCGCGTGTATGGGTTTTTCAAGCGAGTATTCCGGGCATCCTGTTCGTAGGTGTTCTCCGCTGTTCTTTGGAGTTCACCTCCGTCTTTTTTACCGTTTTGACTCGATACCGAAAGAATGGTATTTTGATGCCGATCACTGATCGTGTGTCATCGTCGTGCATTCATTTTCCATCCAGGACGTCCCATCTCAGAGCACCCCTCTGCCACCTGCCTGCTTGGAAAGGAGCTTCTATGGACACTGAAGCAAAGGAACGCGAACAAACCATCATTGCCATCTGCCAACAATACCCTACTTCTATCGAGATTGCCCCCCTGACGACCTGTTTCGGCGTTACCTATTATGAATGGCATGTTGCCGCAGGCAAGGTGCATGGCGTCGCCTGTTCGCTCTCTGAAGCCCTCTGTGAGGTACGTGAGGCACTTCACGTCCTCTCCACCGTCTCGGCTTCCCGCAGACGATAGAGGCCTGCCTGTTCCGGCCTGGCACACCTTGCCCGTTCCAGGCCCAGGCGGCGAGAACCTTCCACCTTTTTGGCCTCCAAAAAGAAGCATCCTTCCAGAGAGGAGTTCAAGGCAAGCGTGCAGAACAACACCGGTCAAACGTCGGAACATACCGAAGCACATTCGGTACCGAATTCGGTACCTTCTTGTTCTGGACATGGCTCTTCAGGCCCATCCATGAGACAGGCGATATGAGAGGCGCGGCACCAACCATTCATCTATGATGCACCTGGGGGACATCTGGGAAGCAGAGCGCGAGCATCGTCCCTCTGTCTCATGAACACACTTGCTGGGGGAGAAGAGAACACGGGTTCCCTTCAGGCATTGCCCCCTCCTCGGTTGTCTTCGTTGCCGTTTTCTGAAGCGCGTCCTTTCTTCACCTACTCACAAGGAGATGTATGTTATGACGACTTCCGGTCACACACAGGCCACCTCTCAGCAGACCTCGCGCGATCTGTTGTGCCTGCGCTGGATCGGCCTGCAATATGCGGCCCGTTTCGATCAGGTGCAACGCCTGCTCTATCGGCACACGCCCGCCGAGGATCGCTACAAACTCAAGCCCAACGTCGATTTCCTGTCTCAGGATCGAACCTACGAACTGTTGCGCAAGTGGGCGACCCTGGGCTACATGGAAAAGAAGATGATCCTGCATGGTGATCAACTCTGGGTCTGGCTCTCACGCGAAGGACTCCGCGTGACACAGTTGCCTTTTCAGTATGGCGATGGGCAACCTTCCTCGGTTCGCCTGCCGCACCTCTACTCCATGAATCAGGTGCCCCTCGCCGTCGAAGCCAGACGCCCCGGCGATCTGTGGACGTCTGAGCGAGAGATTCGCCGAGAGATGGGAGTCCTCATCAAAGGTGAGCGTCGTCCTCATACCCCTGATGCCCTGCTCACCAATATGACCAATGGCAAAGTCACCGCCATTGAGGTCGAGCGCACCGCCAAGACCGAAAGCGCATTGCTCGAGGACTTGCGTGAACTGGCCGTGACCTATACCTCCATCTGGTACTTTGCTACCCCTGCCACCAAAAAGTTGCTTGAGCCCACGGGATACGCAACGAGTTGATAGCAAGAGAGCGGTAAAGTGAGAGAAGAGCTTGTTGAAAGCAGACAAGGCCTCTTAGCCCTCATGAGCTGTTCAGAGGGAAGACGACATTGCATTGAACGTGTGTCTTTGATCGCTAGCTCCTCCTGTCTACGTTGATGGCGAGAATGGCGGGAACGCCTGCCACCGTGATCCGCAGTTGCGGAGGTCCCCACCAGGCGTTACGTGCCAGCCGGTCGTGCCAACTCCAGCGATAGTGAGAGCGGACGGCACGAGGGGGACGAGCAGGAGGCTTGCCCGCTGGTTGGGCTTGAGCTACTGGAAGCACCTCCACGTATTGCTGACGCCAATGGGCAGTCCAATTGCGGCGAAGAGCTCGGCCTGCCACGTCGACCCACCGCATTGGCTTGAACATGATGGGGTTGCGCTCCATCGTGGCAGGGGGAGGTAAGAGACGACGGACCATGCTGACGCGACGAGCTCGATTGCCTTTGGCATTTCGCCCCAGGCATTGCTCCCGAAGCGCACAGCGCGGACAATCCGTTTGAGAGACGACGTAAAGGGCTCGTTGGGTAAAGGCATTTTCTTGACGTACTTCACTAAGCCAGAGGTTCGCTCCTGCCGGGCAGCGCAGTGTCCCATCTTCTTGCAAGACGAAGGCATCAGCTCCGAACCGGCCTGCAGCCCGTCCAAAAGCGACTGCTGGTTGCCAAGGCCCATACTCCTGCGAGGCGTTTTCCTCGGGGACGAGAAAGGCAGGAGCAGGCTTAGCCGCGGCCCATTCGATTTCCCGTGTCTGGCCCCCTTGCATGGTCTTGCCCAATGTCAAGCGCAGATTCCACACCCACTGACAGGCAATTTGCCACAATTCCTGCCCGCACTCGCTGTAAGAGCACCAGCGGTCAGGATCTTCTTCGACATCTTCATCAGCCAGCACCGCCTCGAAGGCTCCTCGTCCATGGTAGAGATCGAGCACCTCCTCGAGGAGGAAGCCATCGCTGGGCAAGGTGGTGAGGAAGCGTTCGTAGACCCACTCTCCCATGCACTTGCCCACCGAAACCTTCTTGCCGGGAGCAGGAAGGGCATGTCTGGCCACAAGAACACGCGTTGGAGGCAAGGCAGCATCCAGTTGCAGCCAACCGCCATCAAACAACTCCACCATTTCCTCGCTGTTGACTCGCGTCACCGTCGCGGTTGGAGGATGGGCCAGCACGCCCTGGATCTGAGGATGCTCTAGAACGTGATATCCTCTGGCTCGGGTCACAAAATGCATGCCTGCCTCAAGGAGTTGAGCCATGGCGACCGTGTCGCCATATTGGCCATCGAGACGAACTAAGGCCAACTCTGGAGTCAGAGCAAAGCGTCTCAAGTAGGTCGTAATGGACTGCAGCGCTCTTGCCAGGTCAGCCAGATAGTCGCCATTGCCCGGGCCGGCATAGGTGCCGAGCCATTGACGGGTATGCATCTGAAGCGCCACCGTGCGGGTGTGCACGACCTCCCCTCGTTTTCGCCCGGTGTAGCCCGGCGCACAGACCGCATCCAATCGGCGTCGAGGGGGAGGAAGCGTTGGATCAGCAGGCAAGGCTCGCTGCCGGGCCGCCTGGCGGGTGGCATCGACAGCAAAGACGATGGAGCGACGACCCTGCCGATCCCAGATCCCCCCGATGGACTCGTTGGTCCATCCCTCCGCAAAACTGTGCTGCTCGAAAAGGGTGCGAAAGACTTCCAGGCAAGGACGATCCACATCAGCCAGGAAGCGGCTCAAACTGGAGCGATGAGGCAGACTTTGGCGTCCAAACAAGGCCATGAAAGCGAGTCCAAAGGGCGCTAAGCGTTCAAAGAAGTCAGTGAGGGTGCGTTCGCCGCTGATGGCATAGCCGATGAGCAGGGCGAGAAAATCGATGGGTTCATAGGTACCGAAGCGTCCTCGCACCAAACGCACCTGCTGAGCAAAGGCCTCAATAAGACCCTTGCTCGCCAGATGCTGGACAATGATCACGACCTCGGCAAACCATGAGGGAACCGAGGGACGCTCCACAGGAGAGGTGTGGACCTCAATGCAGGGGTTAGGTATCATAGAGATAGAGACCTCCTTCTGAGAGAAGTGTTTTGTTGCCTTCTCCATGAGAGCTCTCTTTTCTTTTTATTCTGCTAGCTTGCTGTCATCTCGTTGCGTATCCCGTGGGGTATACCGCTCTTTTGGGAGCTTCATTGGCAGCGTTTACAGCACAGCTTCACACGCTTAGGCTTCCGTGAAAGTTCCCTCGATTTCGATCTGAGAGCTGCTCTCAGGTCTGTAATTGACAAAAATGCTCTCTGTGATGGTGCTGTCCGTATCACCTTTACAGCCGGCCAGCAGCAGGAATTTATCGCAACCCAGAGCCTGCTACCGACCGTCATTCTCCATGCCACACCTCTCCCTGAGGCAACACCTTTTCTGGATGCCATCACAGTTCCTGAGCAGAGAGACGCCTTGAAAGACCTCAAACTAACCTATAGAGTCATCAATATGCTAGCCGAACAACAGGCCCAACGACAGGGTGCTCAGGTCGCCCTCTTTACGGAAGAGGGGATGATGATCGAAGCAACGGTGAGTAATGTTTTTTCCTTAGATACCAATGGAGCCTTTATTACCCCTTCTCTCTATGGCAAGGGCCTCAATGGGATATGCAGACAAATCATTTTGCACGATGGATATGGCCTAGCGCTACGCTGGCCGTCATGAAGGGCAAAGTAGGGAGTAATATCATATTTTACATAATTTTAGGCGTGAAAATCACTATGGTATGCGCAATGCTTGCATGTTTTTCTGGGTATTGATGGACGTTGATGCGTTTCCCCTTGCACGTATTGGTCAGAAGCTTGCCAGAATCTGCAGAAAGAAACGGATAAAATACTCTTTTTACCGATTTATGCATATACTACCCTCCACGTTGCCCTTCATGACAGCCAGCGTAGTGCTAGGCCTATCAAACGCGTCAGGAGGCGCAAGGGTCAATCTTTGAGTACATCGAAGTGTTCTACAATCGGCAGCGTCGCCATTCAACACTGGGCTATCTCAGCCCGGTGATCTATGAACAACACCATAGCGGCTGAGTTTCCAAGTTCTCCCACTCCACGAAAGTGGGGCCACCCCATTGTTGGATGATGACCTCTGAACGTACAATGGTTAAAAAGCTTACGTAGCGCTACCCCTTCTTGGTCATAAATGAAGGCCACCTGATGCTGGGAGAGGATGCGGAAGCTCTGCAACGTCACCAGGACATTGCGTGACCAGGGATCAAAAGAGTGCACCATCACCGGATGGACCTTGCCCGCCTGGACATCGGCCAGCAATTGCTGAAAAGCAGGACGCCCAGCGATCTGTTCTCCCCGGTCACTACTCATGATCGTGTCTCAAGCCAGCGCCTTTCATTGTGCTGGGCCTAATTCTATCAGGGCTGGCAATCGGCTCTCCCCGATGTATGGAAGCGAAAACATAGCAAGGGAAGAAGCCTGGTCTAGCTCAGCAAAGCTGAGCTACCAATCAGGGGGAAGGTCATTTACCTGCCCTTCGTCTTGGCCGGACCACCGTAGGTCCAGTAACCCTGGCTATTTGGAAAGTGCTAAATCATAGTAGAGCGCTTGAAGGAGCATAGCCTGAGCGCTCTGTATAAAGAAATGATCGCCGGGCAATATACGTAGATTAAAATCACTGGTTGTTTGCTCCGCCCATGCTGCCAGATCAGAATAGGATATCTGCGAGTCTTGTAAACCACCAAATGCAGATATAGGGCAATCCAGGGGTTCCTGAGCAGAATAGCGATACGTTTCACAAACTTCGAAGTCGGCTCGTAAGGAAGGCAGGAGTAAGTGCAATATCTCTGTACTGTTGAGTACAGCTTCTGGTGTACCATTTAAAGCGCGCAATTTTGCAATAAGCTTCGATTCTGATAATTGATGCAATGGAGTATCTTCAAATCGGCCCGGAACCTGCGGCGCATACGCGCCTGAGACGAACAGGCGTACTGGTTTAGGAAAATGCAACTGGCGAAAATACCGCGCCAACTCAAAAGCGATGAGAGCGCCCATACTATGACCAAAGAGAGCATATGGTACGTCTATATATGCAGTCAGAACCTCTGCCAAGAGCTGGATAAGAGGCGAAAGGCTCGTGAAAGCAGGCGTCATAAACTGATCCTCACGGCCAGGTAGTTGAACCGGGTAGACTTCTATCGTGGATGGCAGCTCATTCGACCAGGGAGTAAATATAGAAGCGCCCGCGCCGGCATAAGGGAAACAGAATAAACGAACAAGTGCATGAGGTCTGGGCCTGGCATGACTGAGCCATGCGTCGTGAGATACTATCTTCATTTTCCAATCTTTCGCTGTTCTGGAGAAATGCCTCTGAAACGTGACATAGCGTAAAGTCCGCTTACGAAAATCATAGCCCCTGCTCCTACCAGGATCACATCGACCGGCCCAAAACTCATCCCTAAGATCGTACTATGAAAATTATGCAGTAATACGCCATCCAGAAAACTAACAACGAAGGTACCGATAATGGATGCCACAGTAGTAACGAGATCGAAAGCGGAAGAAATCCGGCCAATGAGTTCTCGCGGCGCTACTTGAAGTATGAGAGGTCCCACTACAATTCCGAGCGCTGCTGCCGGACATCCTGCTATAAGGAGTATTATAATACCTGGTATAAACGATGTCATACGGGCATATACTATAAGTAATATACCAACCATAATCGTTGAAATATAGAAAACACGTAGTGAACCTATACGTGCAAGTAGAGCAGCGGACAAAACTGCTCCGATAATCATCCCTACTCCCAGAGCTGTCTCCATCAGGCCATACAAAGCTTGTGAAGCATGCAAATTCTCAGTTAAGAAAAAGATATCTAGAACACTCAATGCGCTTATGCCAAACATAGCGATAAAATCACAGATAATGAGTGTAACAAGTATATTATTATGGAGAATGTAGTGCAATCCTACCCGGAATTCTTTCAAAATATTTTTTGTTTGTTCTTGTGTTGCTGTAGTTTCCAGGTGTGGAGGATGGATCAGTTGAATGGTTATAACCGAGCAGACAAATGTCAGCATGTTAATGAGCAATAACCATTGAATGCTGATCTTGAAAAAAAGCAGTGAGGCCACAGGCGGTGCGACAACACCGGCAAGACTTACGGATATTTGTCCTAGCGCTATTGCTTTCTCTTGCTCTGTTTGTGGCACGATATCACCGATCAAAACGAGCATGGCTGGGCGAAAAAAACGATCCGCAGCATTCAAGATGAACACGACCAGGTAAACCACCCCAAGTAACCCGATAAGAGAAAAGAGATCCTTCGTGGCGGCGAGCGGAATAGCGGCCAGTATCATTCCCAAAAGGGTAATAGTTCTTATGATATCAACGGTTATCATGGTTTGGCGCTTGTCCCACCGATCAGAGAAGACACCAGCGAGAGGGCTGAGCAATATAGTAGGTACGTATGTTGCCAGAAGCACACCCGCAACGGCCAGGGGTGCCCAGGGCTGATTTTTCGCCATTCGATTCACAATCCAGAGCACAAGGGTGGTACTGAATAGCATATCTCCAAAAATGGAGATCGCCTGCCCGCTCCAGAGCAAAGCAAAATTCCGATTAATCAACAAGGCTCCTACCTTCGTTAGCTTAAACGTTTGGTGTGAAACAGAAAGGACTTGAAAGCAAGGCACTTGGTCTCATACAGTGAGCTTATCTACCCAATCCATACGGGAAAGGAGCCCACGAATGGACCAAGATACCTTCCTGACTACACTGTACGTGATGATTGATGATTTTTGCCAGTCGCACGGCTTTGCCGAGAAACATCGTCCTGGACCAGCTGCCTCGCTGTCGTGTCGCGAGGTGGTGACGTTGGCGGTGTTTGGCTAATGGGCGCGCTTTTGCAGCGAGCGCGCCTTCTACCGGTATGCCCTGGCTCACTTGCGGCCGGCGTTTCCGACCTTGCCGGAGCGCGAGCAGTTCAATCGCCTGCAACGCAGCTATCGAGAGGTGATCGTGGCCTTTGCCCTGTTCCTGGTCGAGCAGACGCAGGCACAATCCTGCCTGTATGAGGCGCTGGATAGTTCGGGTATCCCAACGCGCGATGCCAAGCGGCGTGGCACTGGCTGGTTGGCCGGGCAGGCTGACATTGGCTGGAGTAACCGCATTGGCTGGTATGAGGGCGTGCATCTGCTCACCTCGATTACGCCGACCGGCGTGATGACCGGCTTTGGCTTTGCCCCAGCTAGCTGCAACGACCATGCCCTGGCCGAGACGTTTTTCGCCGCGCGAGCGCAGCCCACGCCGCCTCTGCCCAGTGTTGGGGTGCCAGCCCAAGGCGTCTATGTGGCCGACAAAGGCTTTGCTGGTGACTCCCTGCATGAGCGCTGGCAAGCCCAGTACGGCGCAACGGTCGTGAGTCCTCCTCACCAGAGGAGCAAGGTGCGCTGGTCCAAAGCGTGGCGGCGCTGGCTGGCCGGGCTGCGCCAGATCATTGAAAGCATCTATGACAAATTGCTCAATACCTTTCGCCTGGCGCGGGAGCGGCCTCATGCTCTGGATGGCTTGCAAGCGCGTCTGGCGGCCAAAGTGGCCTTGCATACCTTTTGCCTGTGGCTCAATGGGCAACTTGGGCGCGACCCGTTGGCCTTTGCCGAGTTGCTCGAGTGGTAAAGTCATCATCTCAATTCACACCAAACGTTTAACCTATGTCCAAGCCCTCTCGACAAAGGGCCGGCACCCAGCATAGACTGAGTACATGAAAAGAACTGCTTGAGTCTTCGATGTGAGCAATGCCTACACCTTGATCAAAATATTCCCTGGCCTTTTGCTCTAAATGGCACTATGTCCATACGGTTGATCAATGTTTCACGTTGACATTGTACTTTTTCTTCACTATGTTGCATCAGAACGTTCTTGAACTTGTTGCTCTGTCTGCTCAGCAGGCATTTCCAGGTCTTCAGGAATGGCAAATTGCAATACAGTGGTGCAGTAATGTTGCCATTGGGGCGTTACCGTATCAAATAGCAGGCCTTTGTCGGGTATGATCGGGCTTCTAACTACTGTGAAATCGTCCCAAAGGTATACTACATCATCGTCTGAGAGTTTTGGCTCGTTGCCTTCACTTTTTTCTACCCAACCGCCAAATTGTCTGAGATCTCCCAGGTGATATGCCCTACAGTATTTTCTCATGATCTAGCCTCCTGTATGTAATGTTTATAAAAGAAACGAACTAAACCGTTTCTTCATGTACAGACACTATTACATGTTTTGTTGGGAAGCCAATTCTTCCAACGGCCTGCGTAAGCCTGGTGTATATATACCCACTCAGACTTCTTTCATAATGATATAAATGAGTAGCAGGAAATTATTATTTATATCATTTTAAAGAATTTTATCGTTATTTTAACGTAGTACCTATATAAGAAGTCTATATAAATTGTCTATCGTAATAGATATTTTAACAACAAAACGTGTTTTTGTCAAGGGATCATCATAAGGCCGGAACTGTTGCAAAGTTCTAATCCTTCATTCAGATCCCATTCGAGTGAGGGTAAAGGGCAGACACTTACGGTCAGGAAGTATTTCCAGGGGGTGGACAGCGGCGCAAGTTCTTCAAAACTGCGTCAATGATCTCCAGGGCAGTATCCACATCGCGTGTTGTGATCCCATAATGAAACACAGCACGAATTCTTTCATGTCCGCTGCTGCTGAGATTTAAGCCGTGTTCATGAGCAAGAGAAATGAACTTTTGCCGATCAAAAGCTGTGGAGGCTACACGGAAGATCACAATATTGGTTTGAACCGTCTCCAGATTAATCTGGATTTCGGGATGTTGCAGAAGGCCTTCTGCGAATCTTCTGGCATGGATATGATCCTCTACAAGACGATCAACCATTTGTTCGAGCGCGATAATGCCCGCGGCAGCGATAATGCCCGCCTGACGCATGCCACCTCCGAGCATTTTACGAATACGGCGGACTCTGTCTATGAAACTGGCATCTCCAACAACCATCGATCCAATAGGGGCACTGAGGCCTTTTGATAAACAAAACTGGACCGAGGTGGCATAGCTAGCAATCTCGGCAGCACTTTTACCCAGCGCGAGGGCTGCATGAAAGATGCGAGCGCCATCGATATGTACAGGTAGAAGATGGGTCTGAGCAAAATGTTGAACCTGCTCCAGATAGGAGAGCGATAAAACTGTACCTCCGCAGCGATTATGTGTATTTTCTAAACAAATTAGAGAAGGTAAGGCAAATTGAGGATCGTCATTGTCTTCTGCCAGAGCTTGCTCCAGATCTTCAATCCGAAGCGTTCCATCTGGCTGAGTAGGAACCGGCTCATAGATAACGCCACCACATATGGAGGCCCCTCCTGCCTCATAGATGTAGATATCTGACTCATTGCCCACCAGTACTTTTGTGCCGCGCGGGCAATGTGCCATAATTGAAGTAAGGTTGGCCATAGTGCCGCTTGGCATGAGGCAGGCAGCCTGCTTTCCTAGCTTATGAGAGGCCAGTTTTTCTAGAGAGCATACTGTAGGATCTTCACCATAGACATCATCTCCCAAAGCGGCCTCGGTGATGGCTGCTAGCATTGCCGGTGTAGGTAAGGTAAATGTATCGCTACGCAGTTCAATCATGGCTGTTTTCCTCTTCAGGCGGCGCAACGACTATCTCCACATGGGCAAGCATGTTGTGTAAACGTTGCTCCACCTCTTCATAAGTTGGGGCTGTGCAAATGATATATCCCAATCGGTCATAGGCACTCCGAGGCAGTGAAACTCGTGAGCCAATGGGCATAGTGGTCGCAATTTCACAGATGCCGGATCGTGGCTCACGGATGGTCTCACTAGCTCTAACGCCTTTGAATATACCTGGAGCAGGTGCCAGCAGGAACTGAATACCAGCATAGTTATGATATTGCAGTGCCAGGTGAGGCACTTCTCCAACAGCTACATGAAGTTGCTCTTCGAGCAAATCTAATTCAGTAGTATGTCGAATCAGTTCAGGAATCATACCGCCGGCTAGCCGGGCGTTTATCTCGATGATAGCCGTCTGACCATCAGGAGTGAGCTTGACTTCTGTATGAGTAGGACCGGAAGTGATGCCTACGGCTTCAAGTGCCAGGCGCACACTCTCTTGCATCGAGCTGGCAATGTGCGGGGCTAGAGTTGCAGGAAAAATGTGTTGGTGTTCGACGAAGTATGGTTTGCCGGTTACACCTTTGCGGGTAATACCGATACAGATTGTCTCTCCTCGCCAAGTAAACATTTCAACGCTGAATTCTGGCCCATCGAGATACTCTTCGATGAGAACGGTGCATAAGGTATGCTGCCCGCGTACATTGGTATTCTGACCAAGGATGCAATGCGTATGCTGCCTGGCTTGTTGAGCTGTGTGGCATAAGACCACCTGATTAGATCCCGTATCATCAGCAGGTTTTACTATAAATGGCAGAGTAATGTGTCGGAGGGCGGTATCCAGGTCATCTTCCGTGCGCACAATGGCGAAACGCGGCTGATGGATTTGTGCAGCAGCAAGCACCTCGCGGGTTCGAGCCTTGTTGCGGCATATAGCCACAGCTTCTGGCGAATTGCCTGGGAGGTTATAAATGGCAGCCAGTTGCGCTACCATTTCTAGATAGAACTCGCTGGTAGTCGTGATACCTCGGATGTTGCGCTGAGGCAGATATCTGGCTATCGCCTCCTGTATGCCCACAATTGAGTTCGTATCGCCAGTCACTACTGGACAATCGATAGACTCAAGGCCACGATATCGTCGTGGATTGTTGGTCAGAAAGAAAGGTGCGTATCCCAGGTCCCGAGCTTTTTCAAGCAAGAGCAGGCCTGTTCCGGTAGTATTGGATTCAAGGACGAGCAGATGCTGCTGCATGAGGATTCCTTCTTTTGATAGTAGCAAATGACCAGGATGAGACTACCGTTGATGGCGTAACTTCTTGTGGCATCTCAGGCAGCGCTGAGAGGCATAACCGGTGTTCTGCGCGGTACCGCTCATTATAGATAGTATGGCTATAGCGGTCGCCCCGGTCGGGGAGAATGGCAGCAATCACTGTACCCGATTGAACAATTCTGCTCAACCAGCGTGCCACGATATAGACAGAGCCGGAGCTATTGCCAGCAAAGATTTTTTCATGAGCAGCAAGTTCCAGCGCGCCGGTGAATGCTTCTGCATCGCTTAGCCAGTGTACTTCATCAATAACCGAGAAATCGACATTAGCCGGAATGAGGCTGTTTCCCAGGCCGCTTTGCAGGCGTTTAGGTTGGTCAGGTTGTCCAAAGATCACACTGCCAACTGCATCAACTGCTACAACGCGCAGATTCGGACAGGAAGGAAGGAGTCCATGCGCAATTCCACAAAGTGATCCTCCACTCCCTACACTGCCGACGAGAATGTCCACGCGTCCCAGATCTTCCAGAAGTTCCTGAGCCAATGCATGGTAGGCACGGGGATTCCCAGGGTTGTCATATTGACGTGGCCAGAAGGCTCCCGGGTAGAGTTGCAAAAGTTCATGTAAGCGCTCCAAGCGCGCGCTCTGCCAGCCCTGGCCTGTCATCTGTCGCACGATATGCACCTGGCAGCACATTGCTTTAAGCTTGGCAAGGGTGATACTGTCGATACGAGGATCGGTAACAATATGCACTTCGTGTCCCAGCGCTGTACCCACCAAAGCTACGCCAAGCGCCATAGTACCAGATGAACTTTCAATGATTGGCGCACCGTCATGTAAGACGCCGGTCTCTTTGGCCTCCAGAATGATCTGTTTGGCAACGCGATCTTTCATGCCAAAGGGATTTAACAATTCGAGCTTGGCATAGATCTGTCCCTGAGCGGAAGGAGAGCAGCGGAGCTGGACGAGCGGTGTCCTGCCGATACAATCAATTATATCTTTCCGAAGCATCTTTATCCATCCTTATGCAAAATCTAGAGAATGATAGAAAAAGACAGTTTCCGCTAGATCTGCCATATAGGCGCATGCGGCCTTTACTTGCTGATCGTAGTTCTGGCAGAAATCGGAGAGCAGTATGCCAATGCATGTTCCACTATGCGCAACAACAACTCCCAGCGCATCAATCTCCCGACAGATCTTTATGAGATCGGATAGGGTACGTTTGGGATTGAGCCGCTGATTTAAGATAGCGCTACGTGTCGCAACTTTTCCGATGGTACGAACGTCGCGCCGCTGGATTGCATGGGTGATCGTTCGCAACAAAACTCGATATTCCTGTTCATCCGAGGATGTGTATGGCTTGGCCCAGCGGTTAAACTCAAGCGTATCTAGCTCTCCCCCCTCATCGATGCCTACAATCGTTAAGGAAGGCAGCACGCCGATGAACTCACACAAGCGAACCTCACAGTGGTAGAAGGAGACCACGCCGGGGTACATCACACCATCAGACGGTTCAATCTCTCGCATAAAACGTTGTAGCAGTGGAACGGGGAGATCGAGCCGAAAACATGAGGTCAGCGCTCGCGCTGTTGCGACGAGATCCGCGGATGAGCTGGCTAATCCTTTTCCAACCGGGAGGTCACTGTCGATCAGCAATGCTCCCTTGCAAGGAAGAGAAAAAAATTCTAGAAGCATTCGAGCTAAATGCAGCGATTTTTCCTTGAACGAAGGATAGACCGTAAGGGTTGACGCAGTTGGAGAAGTGATAAAGGTCACGTTTGAATACTCTTGAATCGGTAACGTAACCAGAAAGTCCGAGGATGCACCTCCTAGACGCCCTTGAAGTAGTTCTCCAAAGGTTCCAAAGGCTTTCCCTTTGCCAATCTGTGTCAGTTGATCGTGCAAAAGATGTGAATGGACCTGCATGTCAAGTTTAACCTTCTCTCTTTTCGCATTGCCAGGCGATTGATAGTTGTACGCCATGCAGTGCATAGGCCAGCTTCTCTTTTCTATCCTTCCATCCATGACAGTACTGCTCTGCTTCCTTTTCTTGCTGAGCAAGCAGTTCGCAGACCATTTGAGGGTGGGTAGAGCCTGCTGACTGCTTGCCATACAAATTTGCCTGAGTACTAGTAAAAGCTTGTATCTCTTTATCCGAAATCTCGATGGTATAGCCACAGTTCTTGCACAGGGCTTGAAGTTCGGCGCTTTCCGCCTGACCGGGCTGACGTTGTAGCTCAGTCATGCGCGTAATGTATTTGCCCACGATGACCTGCGCAGTGCGATATGGGATGCTATAGTGCAGCGTGAGATGGTTCGCCAGCGCAAAGCCACCGATAAACTCCCGTTCACATGCCTGAAGCATCTGCTCCTGACGAAAGCAGATTCGCTCAAGTACGCCAGTGAAAAGGGATACTAAGGATCGTGTTGCAGTAAATAGCGTCATAAGATAGGCACCGGCCTCCTTAGAAGTTTCGACAAGATTGGTATACGGTGTATTGCGTTGCCCAAGCACGAAATCGATGGCGAAGGCCGAAAGATGTGCACTTCTGCCCCTGATCCTCTCGAGAACAGGAAAATTCTTTTTTTGCGGCATTGCAGAAGAGATGCCTGATAGCTCATCAGGTAAGTCAATATAGCGATACTCGCTGCTTCCCCATAGCAGCAGGTCGGTAGCAAAGCGGCTGAGATATGTCCCAAGCAAGGAAAGTTCATTTGCGATAAGTAGCGTCCATTCTCGGGAAGTAACGGAGACCAGTGCATGGCGCTGGGGACGAGAAAATCCCAGGTGATGAGCCATACGCTCTCGATCCCAGGCTAAGTGCTGACCGGCCATGGCTCCGGCACCGAGAGGGCAGGCATTAATCTCATCGTAGATAGATAGTAGTCGCAGGATGGCTCCGAGAATATGCTCAACAAGTGCGGCGAGGTAAAATCCCGGTGTAATGATCTGAGCAACCTGGTAATGTGTATAGCCAGGCATAGGAACCGTAGTATATTTCTGCGCCTGGTGATGTGTTGCTTGAAAAAAGGCGAGCAAATTTTCAATCAATGTCAACACTTGATCGCGACCGAACATAACCTGCGCGCAGGCTTGTAGATCGTTGCGACTACGGTCCACATGCCAAAATTCTACCGGGGCAGCAAGACGCTGATCGACATAGCGCTCAATGGCAAAAGCCATATCTGACATATTGACCTCCGCATTAGCGGTCAACGTGTCGGGAGTAATCTGATCAAGAATGCTGCCAATAGATGACACCCTTTCATGATTGAGGAGTTGCATTCGCTCATATTCGAGCAACAGAACCTTCTCAATCCAGAGGTAGTAAGGAAGATAATGATGAAGTTCGTAGTCAAACTGAGCTTGAAGTACCTCTGTGAGCAAAAGCGCGTCAGGCCCGGTTTTGATTCTGCCGCTGAGCGAATGCTGAGCTGGCTGTTGAAAGGAATTTTGACCCGGCATAGTTGCTATCCTCCTCAGCGCTGTCTCACATGCATCTTGAGTCCGCGTGGTAGAAAACCATCAGGACTGAAATATGCCATCTCAATATTCTGCGGGGTAACTGGTTCCAGGACATATGAATGTAGAACATGAAAAGCAATTGCTTTAAGTTCAATCTGAGCAAAGTTAAAGCCGAGGCACATATGTGGACCGCCACCGAAAATTGCCAGGGCATAAGGGTGCCGCTTATCTTCCTCGCGAGGAGGAGCAAAGCGGTCGGGATCGAACTCTTCTGGACGCTCAAAGAACTGAGGAAGTCGATGGCAACCAGCCACTGAAACCACTATGAGGGTACTGGCAGGAATCATGTATCCGCCAAACTCGAAGTCTTTGACAACCCCTCGTGGTAGATTGCCCGTGGGGCCATACAGCCGCGCCGCCTCAGTAATGGCATAGCCGAGTACAGGCATTGCTTTAATATGCTCTAAGGTAAGGGAGTTCTGGGCTTCGTCTGGCAATGCCTTAAACTCCTGCAAGACACGATCGAGGTAGGAGGGATGTGTTGCAAGGAGATAAAGTAGCCAGGAACTTACAAGTGCTGTAGTCTCATGACCGGCAGCTATCAGTGTTCTGAGATGGCTTAGAATGGCTTCATTATTCAATGGTTGCCCCATCCAGCCTGGTTTTCGTATAAGGAGATCTAGCAAGATGCTTCTCTCGTCTTGCAAGCCACGCCTCCGTCGCTTGATATGGGTGAGCAGGATCTTATTCACAATATCTTGAGCATGTAGACGATCCAGAAGACGTTGGGGAGTTACTTCATGTAGGCCATACTCGGGATTTACTAGGCAATGGAATCCCTCTCGTAAGGCCTCTATTTCTTCCGTATCCTGTAAACCCAGGATTACTCTAGCGATTATAGCAAATGCTATAGCTCTCGATTCCTCATATATATCGAGAGTCATCGCTTGCCGCCACGTCTTTATCTGGTCCTGAATTACTTCATTTATGACGCCAATATAGCCGGAGGTGCTCTTTCCTGTCATTGAAGGATTCATCAGTTTGCGATAGTAGATATGCTCAGGACCATCCATATTGAGCAAGCTTCTTCCCAGCAAAATATGGGTATAGCTAGCCCAGCCTTTTTCATGGCTAAAATGATCTTGATGAGTATGGAAGACAAGTTTATTGGCTTCCTGCCCAATCATACAGATGACCTGGCGCATAGGAGGCCAATCAACCTTGAAGATCGGTCCATATTCTAGAGCAGCTTGAGCCATACAGGATGGCATCACGTAGGGGAAATTCTCCGGTACATGAACAACCGGCACTTGATCTATGTGTTTAACCATATAAGCCTCCTTCGCTTATAATCAAATAAGAAGCCAGCAAGCTTTTTGTCCACTGCACATCCTTTCTATGGCTTGAGATGGAGGGCAAACATACGGAATTCGCAGCTATGATGACCTTTACCTTCGTCTAACCAAAGCTGGCAGGAATGCGGTAGCATTTCAGTAAATACAAGATGCTCGCATTGTTCGGCAAAATGACAAAGCAATTCGACCAGAAAGTAGTTTGAAAAGTCAATATAGATGGGTTTTGGCTCCCCAGGGACTTGAACGAAGACCTCCAGGGGCAACCCATGTCGCTCCTTCCAGCGCCAAGCATTGAGGAACAGATCAAATCCCCTGGTCTTTGCTTGCTTTAAGCAATCCACGGAGAGCGACCAGCGCTCGCGCTGGCAAATTATTCCATTAATTTCAATACGAGGGGTATGGTCATCAATATATATTGGGGGTGACTGCACATAAGGAAAAGCGAATGGAGCCAGAGGATCAAAATTCCCCTCCCAACGTTTTAAAGGAGTATATAAGCGCAAATATCTATCTTCTGCCCATAATTGCAAAGTTCCTTCCACTTCGCGAATCCTTATAGATGCTAGAGGAATTGCTCGTGTATCGGGGTAGAAAGGGCGAAGCTCTATCTGGGCATCAGATAATATATCGGAAAAGATCTTATTCTTGCGTATAACCATCATTTGAGCTGCTACAGGTTCAACATTTGTTGCTGCGATGCTTTCATGCAAGGCTCTATTAAGCAGAGACTTTGCTGATGCACTCATAAAATAGGCCGTTGGAAACACATGTAGAAGTGGCTGCGAATGGCTTTCACCAATTACTATCTGATAATCTCCTGCTTGCAAGGATGATCTACTCGAAGCAGCGATCATGATATCAAATGAGGTATATGCACGATGATCCTGCGTTGCTGGGAAAGGAAGACTGGGAAAATCTGCGCTTTGTAAGCAGGCAACATGTCCATCGCTCCGGGATCGCACAAGATTCCGTATCTCACATAGGAAGGCATCAAGTCTATCGCTATGAAGACTGGAGTCCTGAAATTGGCAGCGATGAGCGGCTTGCAAATAAGCTAAGAATGGCACACCCGTCCTGCTTCCCCCACCTGATGCATAGAGACGTTTCCAGATCTGATATGCTATATGCTGATCTCGCTGGAGTTGCACCTGTCCGTAGGCATACCATATATCTAAAATTGGCTGCAAATCATTGATGAGCTTATGAACCAGGGTTCCGCCAATAGTACACTGCTCCACATTGCCGAGGCATTCTTCAAATAGGAAGGTACGATCTACATACATTGCTCCCTTCGTCCGTTGCGGCAACTCACCGCAAGCCGCGCTAAAAATTCGCTCTATTTGCTTCAGTGTTTCTATACGCTGCGGTAAATCCGCATTGCCGAAAGTATCAACGAGTTTCTGTAAAGCACCTAAAGTAAAATGCCATCGGTTGTATGTCTGGCTGCTGGAAGGTAAGTTCAGGAGCCAATTTTGTAAATAGGCTAGAGGATCACTAAGGTTCCCAGGAATGAGTATCTGGAGCACTATAGCCTTCAGCGCTTCAAGACGTTTGAGTCGCTGCCACGTTGTTGCCCAGTCTTCATTCAGCAATGCAGCAAGGTCCGCCACGGTGCGCTTGCCATCAGCATGGGAAAAGAGCACAGATTCTTCAGGCTCCAGGAGAATAGTCTGGCCTGTTGCGGGAAAGACGAGGCGTTGATTGTCCTGTATAAAACAAAGCGTGCCTCTCCTGGGTTTCAAGTAGGGCTGTATGCTCCGCTCGGAGGCAATAGCTCTGGCCAGGGTTTCTATCATCCACTGACACGGAAACGCTTTGCGCTCTCGTAGGGTGGGGAGAGATTGGGTAATCTGTATCTCTTTCCGTTGGTCAGGATTCAGCTCTCCATAATTGATGGGACCGAAAAAACTGTTCGTTTCATTTTTCGCGCAAAATCGTTGTATATATGATATTAATCTTCTCTCAAATTTTCTCATCGCACTGGTATATAGACGAGGATCGGCGGCAAGGTAGCGTTGCAAAGAAAAATAAACATCAGGATTAGAAAGAAAGATTGCTTCTTGTATATCAGGTAAGGAGGCTGTCTGACGTAGCGCGAGACGGCACCTAGCAAACTCAGATTCCCAGGCTGCTTGCAACCGGGTAAGCAGGGCTTCTCGCTGAGAAAGAAGCTCATTCCAGCGATTGAGATAGCTTTGAATTGTGCAAAAATGATCTGGAAGGTCAATACGACCTTTCAGTGCAACTCGGTGTCCAACGGTATGTCGCCATGATGATAGGAGCGGCAGCAAGCTATGGTAAGCTTCATCCTGATGGATATAACCGACAGCATCTGGAAACTCTTTCTCCAGGAGCCTCTGACGTATATCGGTAAGCTCGGCCTCACAGCTCATGAGGGCAGATAATTTTTGAGTTACCTGTGTAAGGCGTAAGGATGTGAGCTTCTCGATAGGGAAACCGGTCATTCTGATAGCGAATGTAGGAAGTAACTGCCAGTGCTTATTCATAGATCGCCCTCACTTGAACAACTCGCATCTTATCAACAAGTACACTGGGTGCCCCCGCCCCGTTAGCCTCGTAGGAGAACTCGAGATCATTTCCGCAGCCGCGTACATTACGTAAAATCTCGAAGATGTTCGCTGAGATATGTATACTGCTGACTGGATATACTCTCTCTCCATCCTCTACCCACCAGCCCTGTACAACGACTGTAAAGTTACCTGTCTCGTTCTGAATCATACCTGGGCGAAGCACGTTCGTTACCGCTATGCCTTGCTTCATGCTATGCAACAGATCCTCCGGGGTAGCGGTACCCGGCTGCAAATAAATATTGGAGGGCGCACTATGAGGCTCCTGCCATAGCGCCTCACGCGTAGCAGTCCCATTTGGCTGGATCCCAAGCTGCGCCGCTGTGCGCAGAGAATGCAGGAAGGCATTTAATCTTCCTTTGCTAATGAGCGTTATTATCGTAGTCGGTGTACCTTCATCGTCAAACGGACGACTCTTGAGGCCTGTAGCCATTGTGGCATCATCTATAAGTGTGATGGCAGAAGAGGCAATCTTATTTCCTACATGTTTGAGCAGTGCCGGTAGATAACGTGTTACATTCTCACCGGTTAGAAGTATACCTAGCGAGCGAGCTAGGTCTGCCGCTGCTGATGGAGATAGCAGAACTTCATAATTGCCTTCACGGATCTCACCTGTAGATCTATCTAAGCAAGCGGTATGATTATTTAGCCGCGTGGCGAGGGTATCAAATGACAAATCTTGAAAATTGCGGCTAAACACAGACCGGCGCACTGGCCCGGTTTTTGTTTCCGTCCATAGCCAGAGTACAGAGTGCTGTGTCTGATAGGCGATCTGGAAACCATGTGAGTTGCATATTGCTACCCAGGGTGTATAATCAGAATAGCAGGTATGTATCATTGCATCGTCCAGGAGGCGGTCTTGCTCTAGCATCTTGAGAAATTGTAGAATCGTGTCAACTTTTTCGGATGCTGGCATCTCCAGCATCTCATGGAAACGGAATGTGTATGGAGTTCGCTTTTCTGTATGCATCAACGGCACAGATGCAACGCCTCTAGTATGGGCTTCTTTGACTGCATATTGCGCTAATTCCTCCAAATTGGCATGCGAGAAATTATTGGTCGTTAATAAAGCAAGATTGTTATTACGCCATACCCGCAAGGCAAGGCCATTCTGCCAACCTTGACTCTCACTGACGGATTGGTAGCCTTGAAAAACAAAACGAGATACTGCCCCATACCTTATATACGCTTCTGCATGATTGGCACCGTTAGACAATGCGGCCTTGACAGCATAAGCAGCAATATCTAGAATAGGAGTAGCATCTTTCATAAACGTTATCCCCCCCAGATCAATAATTCTGGTACACGCAATGTTGGTTGTCCCAGTGAAACCGGGAGCGGGAATTGGTTCAGTTTGTTGCAGGTGTAGCCATGACAAAAAAATTTGCAATCGTTCCCTACGCGATCAATCGTTCGTAGAACAGTAGGACCATGCCCCGATAGCACAGCGCCACGAATGGGAGCCGTAATACGCCCCCCTTCTATGAGGTATCCCTCTTCTACCATCAAATTGAAGTGCCCACTTCTGTCAGTATCGCCACCATTGATTGATTGTACAAAGAGGCCCCGATCAGTCTCCGCGAGGATTTCCTCCCAGGGTGTATCACTACCAGCGACGTAAGTTGTGCTCATGCGTGGAAGAGGTGGATACGCGTAAGCAAGGCGTCGAGCATGACCATTAGATGGGCAACCGGCAGCCATAGCGGTACAGCGGTCATAAAGATGGGTAAGAAGGATTCCATCCTTGATTAATACGGTAGATTGCGCAGGCTCTCCTTCATCATCAAAGCCGTAGGTTGGCATAGCTGCTGGAGTCCTCGGATCATCAATCAGTGTTAACAGCGGTGAAGCTATTCTTTCTCCAAGCGCACCATAATAAGCAGAGCCGCTATGCTGAGCAATATCCGCTTCAAGAGCGTGACCGCAGATCTCATGTAGCATTGCTGCTGGCCCGCCCGGACCGAGGATAACAGGCATAAGTCCGACGGGTGTATCTATGGCATCCAGCCGCAGCAGAGCTGCCTCAGCCGCCTGACGAGCAACATCGATGTGTCGATTACACGCAGCTAGGTCGGCAACCCGCGCTGCTCCTATGCCCCGGCGTCCATTACGTACCTTCTGCCCTCGCCTTGCCACTGCCTCGACGCGCATATGTGCTGTATAGCGTGCTTCAGAAAGTATTTGATTGTCAGACCGTGCTATTAAGACATCTTGCCTGGCTGCTCGCGCCATGACAGTAGCGTGAAGATGTGTATCACCGCCATTGCCGAGACTGATGCGGTGAACTTCATTCGCTGCCTCTTGAGCAATTCGCACAAGGTCTTCCAGCCCGGGGTCCTCGACTTGAGAGCAAGGTGCTGGAGTTCTGGATGTTACAGGTATACTACCTTCGTGAAGAGCGCTAACGAGGGCCTCCAGTCCTTTCTCTGATAGATCCGACGTATGGACATGGATGCTGCGAGTTCCATTAATACGACGAAGTGCTGCTCCTTGCTCTGCACGTCGGTGTACTGTATGTAACTCGCCTTGTAGTACCGTGCAAAGTACTGTAGTATTGTTTTCGACGAAAAGATCTACAAATTCTTTTGATGTGCCTTTAGCCTTAGCAAGAACAGTGCGGGCCAGATCACATTCAATCATCTCTACTTACCCTCTTTTGTATTTGTGTAAGCGGCACTCAATCGTAACTCGGCGCAGAACATCCCTTCCTCGTTACGCAGCCAGAGCTGATCCGGCAGTGGTAACATTTCCTGGAATAGAACCTCGCCTTCTTGTGGTAGGAGATAGTCTAGCAACTCCAGCGAGAAGTAACTATCTCTATCTATAAATATGGGCTTGCGTTCTCCTGGTACGCGCAGGAACAGGTAACGCGGTATACCCAGGCGGCGTGCGCTACGCCGGAAATCGCGCATAAGTTCAAAAGAAGTTCCGCGATACTTTCCGGGTAGCAGTGTTTTGCGCGCGATGCGCCATTGCTCTCGTTGGAGCACTGCTTTACCAAGCATGATACGCGGAGTATGGTAAGGCAGCTCGATATGGCAGGGGATAATGCGTGGTATCGCGAAGATATTATGATGAAAAGATTGTAGCTCTCCATTGTACAATCTCAAATGTGCATAGCCTAGCGCTTGTAAAACAGGCTTGCCATCGATAATGCCTGTCTCCACCCTGGCAATTGGAATGCGCTCAGTTTCTGGTTTTTCACTGCTTGCAAGGATTTCGATAGTAGGGCCAGGGTACTCAAAAGGAATAATTTTCGCCCTTTTACTAGGAAGGATATTGGCCAGCTCCTTCTCAAAGCCCATACGACGGAGTAGCTGTTGCGCGCTAGCGTGTACCGCTTTCTTATCCGGGTGAAAGTATAGTGCCCATCCCCAGACCATTAACGTATCATGGCATTCGGCTACTACAATCTGAAAGTCGCCAGAGCGCAGAGACTCCTCATTGCTCGCTACAAGCATGATATCAGGTGAAGTCAGTAAAGGAGTAGAAGTTGCTATCGAGGGGGCAATAGTTGGAATTTGAGTGCTCTCTAGAGAGATGATATGTTCATCTGCCCGTTCGGCAATCTGAGCATATATGGCTTGCAGCCAGGAACATTCCACAGTACCAGAGCTAACAGGATCTATTTTTTGATGCTGCAAAAACAGCAGAAGTGGCATAGCACCTGTGCCATCTGGGGACATTTCTATCAGGGTTTGCGCTCCCTGAGTTTGCAAAACCTGATGCAGTGCGCATGCATGGTTTGCGTAAGCATTAAGTACTGGGAATAATTGTTCCTGTAGCTCAGCCAGGCACCGCGGCCCCAAAGATAACGTGCTGACACCCCCCAGGCATTCTTCATAAATTAGCAGACGATCCGCATAGAATTGGCCTGCACCTCTTTGGGACATTTGCCCGGTTATATTTGTTACAACACGCTCCAGTTGGCTTAGGATCTGGCGCTTTTCGGCAAATGAGGCAAGCGCAAACTGATCCTGGAGGTGTTTGCACTCTTCAACGATGCTGCTCCAACGGCTGCGTGTTGGACAGTCATGAGGTAAGGCATGCACCCATGCAAGAAGCCATTCCAGGGCCTCTGGTCTGGTTACAGGTACTTCGAGGTGTAAGCTTATAATATGAGCACTGGCTAATTTATTGGCTTCGATAAGTATATCTTCAATGGGAAGCTTGAGTGCTTGAGCTATCTGCTGAATAGTATGGTTGTTATCGATAATCTGTAGTAATCGTATCTGCCTCTCCGTAAGTGTGACTTGAATATTGTGCCCGATCCAGGCCTGGCCGTTGACCCGATCTAGCTGGCAAATAGGATTATAACGAGGACATAAATAGGGTTGTACATGCTCGTCTTTGGCAATTGCGGTCGCCAGTGCCGATACGCCCCAGAATGCCATAAATGCTCTCCTCTGCTGAATATGATGGCAGCCTGGACCTGGCAGCGCATTTGCGGATGGAGGAAAGAAATCGCCATAGTTAATAGGACCAAAAAAGCTTGCTGTATCATTTTTCGCACAGAAGCGCTGGAAATATGAGACGAGTTGACGTTCAATACGCCGGACATCACTAGGGCGGTGATCGATGCGCCAGTGTTCAAGATATGGCACCAGGCCATACTCATACATGTGTGGGCTAGAAAGCCATACCGCTTCTTGAAAATCCTGGTTCAGGGCACGCTCATACAAAGCGCGACGACGCTTTGCCATTTCCTGGGAGAATACCGCTCTAGCCCGTGTATCACATGTACTATACTCTGCTAATAATGAATTCCATTGGTCTATGAATTTGCGAAGCTCTCGTTCGCAACTTCCACAGGTAGATTCGGAGAGAACGATATGTTGTTTGCTCCGAAGTGCGGACCGGATATGTTGATACACGGTTTCCAACGCGCCGCCTCGGTGTTTCGCGCATACTTTTTCTTGCAACTGGTTGCCGAGAGCAGTAATTGCCTCTTCTAGATCGAGTAACTTATCAATCTCCGCCACTGTCTCTCGAAAAGATAGATCCTCAAGCCAGTCGAACGGAAAACCAGTACTTCGTACAATGAAATAGGGAAGAAGCTCCCAGGAACGTTTACCCATACTTTACCTGACCGTACCCTACGGTGCTGCCTACACCGTATAATCTCAGCGTTACAAAGGTTGTTCATGAAACGCGTAATTGTATCTTTTATCTTGTGACGCATCCCATCAAACAAATAATCAAAACAGCGAGATATACTGCTATTCCTCCTGTATGAGGCGAATCACCGGGAAAATCCTGCTTGTTTTCCTTTGCATATTTTCATAACCCTGACTGGCAGCCGTAAAAGCCTGCCAAAGTCGTTTTCGCTGCTCTTCCTGAACTATCTCAGCCCTGGCTCGAAAACGTTTTTTCCCTAATTGCACTTCGACATGAGGATTAGTTTTGAGATTGTAGAACCAACCTGGCATCTTATCGCTACCACCGTTAGAACCTACTATAACGTAGGAGTAGCTGTCATGGACGAACATCAGAGGCACTGTTCGCCGTTTGCCAGTACGACGACCTATTGTGGTCAGCAGGAGTGTTCGGTCAGCTCCATTGCCAGTAAGGCGATATAGCCAGATTGTGAGAAGATTGAAAAACTTATCCATTATCTCCCTCCAATGGAGAATTCAGAGAGATATTCCCAGCAACTGAGTTGTATATTAAGGTCATCCTCCATTCACAACTTCTGACTCCGCAAGCATCCCGGAGCCACCACATATCAGGTGCCGGTAACATCTCGGTAAACTCTACCAGAGTACTGTTACGGATCATGGTGAAAAGGAATTCCAGGCTGAATACATTTGTGAAATCTACATAGAAGGGTTTACGCTCAGCAGGAATGCGAGCAAAGCAGCGCTGAGGTAATCCATAGGTTTGACGTAAAGCGCAAGCATGAAGCAGTAAATCGCTTGCCCTGCTCTCGTGAACCGGTAAGATGTCTTTCGCTTGCAGACGCCAGCAAGCGCGGTAGAGTACAGTTCCATCGATCACAATCCGTGGTGTATATCCCCCCAGGGAAAGCGAAGGAAGAACGACGGAAGGTGAACCGAAGAGCCAATTTGATATACTGCGCGGGTCTCCTGGATAAAGCTCAATTAATTTATCGAGCGAACGAGATCTGAGCGCCAATTCACCTGAGGACAATACAACCTCTAGATCAGCAGCAGGCAATACCTCCCGACGATCTTTGAGCGAGCGGCCTAGAACTTCAATACTCAGTCCTGGCAACTCCAGGCAGAACGCCTTACCCTGGTTACGCCTATGAACTACAGATCCCTTTATTCTTGTGGAATGCTGCGGGGCATAAAGCGCCTTCGACAACCATGCGTGCAGTTCATCGAGCCTATTATAAAAAGTCAAGAAATGGCACCAGATCTGTGCTCCATAGTGAATCTCACCGATAATGATAGAAAAGTTATTATCGATAATATTTTTAGCTTCAGGAGCAGAGATGAAGACATCTGGTGAAACGAGCGTGCCATCGGGGATGGGCTGCAAAAATGGTTGTATATCGGTAGCGTTCAAGTGAGCCTGGCCATTACAGGTTCGATGACTGACCAGCGCCGTCAGACGTTGCAGAAACATCTGTATAGTCGGATCTGCTATACAGTCTTCTATCTGCAACTGAGCTTCTATTTGACGCACAAAGGCCAGATACGGCTGAGCTTTTCCTTGTCCCATGGCTACAAAGACCTCTTTAGCGCGTTGATGGCATACTTTTTGCAGTAAGACGCTGTAAGAGGCACAAAGATGTAAGGGAACCCTGAGTTGCTCTAGTAGCCTATCATGGAGCTTCTTACCAACAATGCAGGCTGTAATATCCCCTTGTGCTTCATCATAAAGTAGCAGTCGATCAGCATATAAGGCTCCTTCACCCCGCCTGGAATTCTGCTCCGTGAGAAGTAGAAAAGCGCGTTCGAGTTCTTGCAAAATCCTGAGTTTGTGGGTTGCTGGCGCGTAAGTGAAATGATTAATACTCTCATGGAAGGAAGCGAGGTGTTGCAACCAGCAGGAACGTGAGGCGCAATCAGGCAAGTCGGAGACGTAGGTATATAACCAGCCAAGTGGATCAGTTGCAGCAGTAGGAATGCGAATAGATACCGTGACTATTTTCTGTTTTAGCAGCTTTTGAAAAACCGAATCGAAATCTCCTTGATATAGTTTTATAATGTCTTGTATATTCTTATGCCCATCAATATGCTTAAGTAGCATCTTTGCTGCTTCGGAAATGGAAAAAGATTGGTTGGTGACGGCACAGTAAAGCTTACCAGAGGGGAGAAGAGAGAAACCATCTCCAAGTGTTGGCTTTAAGTAAGGCCGCATAGCTTTATCCTCGGAGATCTTTTGGGCAAGAGTTTCAGCAGCCCAATAGGTCATGCGTGTACGACGTTGAGCCAACGCGCCTCCTTCCACCCGCTCAAAGATCATCGGTTGTCTGGCATCTCTATCGAACTGACCATAATCAATTGGGCCAAAAAAGCTTGTGGTCTCGTTTTTTGTGCAAAACCGCTGAATATAAGCATAAAATCGGTCCTCAAGCTGCCTGATCTTGGCCGAGCGGCTGCCGTGTTCATAATGACGTTTATAGGAAGGTAGCGCGATAGTATATATATTAGGATTTGAAAGCAGTAACGCTTCTTGAAAATGTTCATCGCACACGAGGTGATATAAGCTCTCACGAACTTGTTGCAACTCAGACTCAAACCATCGTGCGTACTCTGCCTGAGTAGTTGCCAGAGTTTCACGCATCGTTTGCCAATCGTGTAGCCATTCTGCGATCTCAGGAGCGTTTCGTACAGCGTATTCAACGAGACTTTCTGAACACGGTAAATTTTTACAGATACAGCGCTTCAAGCGATACCACTGCTTGAATACTTCTGGTGACGCTCCGCAGGCTTGTTCTCGATCCAGGATAGCTGGAAAGAGTTTTTCCTGAAAGGTGCGACATTTCTGCTCGTACAGAGCTTGCAGTGCTACAATATGCTGAGCATAAGCAGCGCTGGTAGCCATACGTAAAGAGTCGAGTGGCTCGAAGGGAAAGCCGGTACTCCTAATAAGGAAGCAAGGGGCTAAACTTAGCTGATTATCTGAAAGCGGTGCCATAGACACTTCCTCGCTCAATACTGCTTACAAGACTTTCTCTTACATCGACCTCAATGTATAACCGGCACTTGAGGATTTGTGGCTATTTCTGCCAGGATATCTTGAAACTGCTGTAGTATCTGCATTATCCTTTCCTCGCTAAAAAGATCTGTGTTATATGAAAGCTCTAATTGTATCTTTTGCTTTTTCTCTTCCACCCTCATCTCCATTTCAAGTGGACCAGGTTGGTCGAACAGAGCAGTACTAATAGTAAGTTCACCGATAGTTTGTTCCAGAACAGGCATATCGTACATTCCGAATACTGCTCTATATAGAGGTGTATTTCCTCGCATGCCTTGTAAAGCTCGCACCAGCTTAATAGAAGGTAAATCCTGGTGCTCAAATGCTCCTACAGTTACTTCCCGCACTCTATGCAATAGCTCCCGTCCGGTAGGAGCATCCGAGAGATTGATGCGCAAGGTGAGCATATCCGCAAATATGCCGATCAAGTTCTCGATCTCAATTCTTGTACGGCGGGCAGCAGGAGTACCTATAAGTAGATCATATTGTCCTGTAAGACGGGCCAGCATTAAGGCGAAACCTGTGAGTAAGGTCATGAACATCGTGACGCCTTCCTGGGCACTGAATTTGCGTAGCAATTCACTCAACTGAGAAGGGAGAAAAACCCTACAGGTCATTGCTCGATAGCGCAGTACAGCAGGTTGTGGCTTATCAGTTGGCAGCTTTAATTCTGCTGGTGCATTTGCCAGTTGCTTTGTCCAATATGTGAGCAGCTTTTGCAAAACATCACCTTTTAACTGCTTCCGCTCCCACACCGCATAATCGGCATACTGAATAGGAAGGCTGGGCACTCTTATATCTGTACCTTCTTGCATCCCCTGATAGTGTGCAACCAGTTCATGGAAGAACACATCAAATGACCGACCATCTACCGCCATATGGGGCAATACGGTCATCAAGAAATGCTCTCTCTCGCTTAGACGCAGTAAATGAACCCGTAACACAGGATTACGTTTCAGATTGAACCTGCGACTATGTTCTGCATTTAATAATTTCCTGACTGCTATCTCCTTTTCAATTCCTTGTAATTCTTCAAAGCTGGTGATACGTATTGGAATGTGTACTTCCGGGGCAATAATTTGCACCAGCTTGCCGCGTTCAATCTGATAAGTAGTTCGGAGTATCTCGTGGCGGCGCACTATTGCCTGGATACAGGCATCCAGACACTCCACATCTAAAGGCCCTTCAAGATGAAGCAGGAAGGATGTAGTGCTTACAGGATTCCCCGGCTGCATTTCACTTAAGAGCCATAATCTCTCTTGAATATAGGAGAGAGGTAGTGGCTCTGTGCGTTCTACTGGCACAAGAGGTAAGGCCGGGGTGGTATCTTCCTCAGAGGTTAATTTTAGTGTCTGTACCAAGCCAGCGATAGTCGGGGTAGCGAAGAGAGTGCGTACTGGGATATTCACCCCTAGCGCTTGACCCATTCGCAAAATGAGTTGCATTGCTAGCAGGGAGTGGCCGCCTAGCGCGAAGAAATTCTCGTGGATGCCGACGCGCTCGCGGCCCAACACCTGCGCCCACACCTGGGCTAAGATCTCCTCGGTGGGAGTGCGCGGGGCCACATACGCGCTCTCAGCCGAGGGCGCTTCCAGCTCCCGAGCTAGCAGGGCGTGCCGATCAACCTTGCCATTGGCGCTCAAGGGCAATTGCTCCAGCAGCACAAACTGAGCCGGGATCATGTAATCAGGCAGCCAGCGAGCTAACGCCTGCCTGAGTTGCTCACACTCCGAGGCCAGTTGAGGCTGGCCGACGAGGTAGGCGACCAGGTGCTTGCCGATGGGAGCTTCTTCGCGCAGCAGGACCACGGCTTGTTGGATGCCGGGCTGCTGGGTGAGGACGGCTTCGATCTCGCCCAGTTCGATGCGATAGCCGCGCAGCTTGACCTGGGCATCGCCTCGACCCAGGAACTCGAGCCGACCATCGGGCAGGTAGCGGGCCAGGTCCCCCGTTTGATAGAGGCGCGCTCCGGGTTGCGAGCTGAACGGGTCGGGCAGGAAGCGCTGGGCGGTCAG
>Ga0207433_10003102_pt1 | contig 32496 bp, 19 predicted proteins | sample YelNatPaOPGAMG01_FD_187559 | JGI IMG/M metagenome (GOLD analysis project Ga0207433, IMG submission 187559) | Hot spring thermophilic microbial communities from Obsidian Pool, Yellowstone National Park, USA - OP-RAMG-01 (SPAdes) (version 3) | ecosystem: Environmental > Aquatic > Thermal springs... | reverse complement strand
AAGAATTTTAATAGTGCAAAAAATTATTTGAATCTATACAAAAATTATTTACGATTTAAGCCATACACAGATTGTAAGGGCAATAATAAGAACAAGAATGGAAAATCACCCTTAGAAGTTTGTGGAGCAGTACTAAAAAGTAAAGATTGGCTTAAAAATGCTCTGACTTTTTATTAAATTTATTAACCGTTTTTAGGGACACTTTCAAAGAAATATTATAGTAATCTATTCATTGATTTGCTTATTTTTAATCTTCAAGTTCAATTTCAATATTTTTAAATATTATTTCTGTTGCTTCAGCTTGTAAGCATATTCTCCCTTTAGTTAGAGGTTTTTTTTAGAGTGATTACCTGGGGGAATATATCTAATGTTCCATAGCTTGGCAGCCAATTTATCATTAATATAAAATGTTGCTGAATCCCCATGAACAACAATTTCAACTTTGTTCCAACTATCACTTTTGTCAAGTTTTTTGGGAATTAACATTCGCATACTAGTTTTTTTCCCACCATAGTCAAACAACTTCCCATTATCAGAATATCTCGGAAATGTTTTATTTGATACTGAATCAATTATTAATGAATCTATAGTTGTTGTAAACCATGCAAAGTTTTGTGCATAAATTTCACCAACACATCCTTCCATAATCTGACATTCAATACAAGTTGGCCAAAATCCAGTTGGTTCCTGGACATGAAAAAATAACCCCGAATTTTTATTTTTTAAATTTCTTTGAGCAAATTTCTTATCACCCCACTTGAATTCTAACTTTAGTCTGTAATTTGAATATTCATTTTTGGTACAAATGTAACCTCCCTGGACAACTAAATCCTGAACTTGTTCTTTATAAAAGTGTAAATTACCCTCATCTACTTGAAATATTTTATTAGGGTCTTTATTTATCAAATATGGTTTTTGTTTATGTTCTGAAGCAAGAAAAGTAGTCCAGCCTTCCAAATTTTTACCATTAAATAATTTTTGCCATGCATTATTATCTTGTGCATAAACAGTAAAATTATTGATTATTATAGTAATTAAAATACAATTAATAAGGTTACCAAAATAATCTAATTTCACGGTGCCAATCCTTATATCTTAATTATTAATTCTATTTTTATACATTTCTTTTTCATTAACTATTAGTCCCAGACCTGGAATAGTTGGAATAGTTAAATATCCATCCTTGAATTCAATTTGATTTTCAAAAAGTTTTGATAATCCCATTTCAGGTCTTGGACCAGCGTATTCTTGAACTCTTGCAGCATTAGGTATTGACGCGATTAATTGTAAACTCGTAGCGGTTGCTAATGTTGGTCGAGTATTATGAGTCATAATATATTTATTAAAAGTATGAGCCATATAAGCAACTTTTCTACACTCAGAAAAACCGCCACACTTAATAACATCAGCATTAATAAAATCTACTTTTCCAATTGTAATTAAGTCTCGCATTTGCCATCTATTAAATTCATGCTCTCCAGCCATTACAGGAATATCTATTGCTTCAACCACCTGATGAAGCCCTTCATAATCGTGATATGATACAGGTTCTTCAATAGCAGCTATGTTGAAATGTTCAATTAACTTTTTAGTTAACTCAATTGCTCTTGCAGGGGTATAACCATTATTGTAGTCAACAAAAATTTCAATATCATCTCCAACTGCCTTTCTTATAGCTTTAATAACTTCGAATGTATCATCATATTCTGGGTCTACATTCAATTGTCTAATTTGCATCCTTGCTTTAATTGTTCTATATCCTTGCTTAACAAAATCAAGAGCAGTTTTAGCCATAGCTTCCGGATTTTTTCTTGTCTTAGGATTGTCTCCTCTACCAAAACTTCCGTATACTCTTACTTTATCAATATTAAAACCTCCTGAAATTTTGTGAACAGGAAGATTTAACAATTTCCCCTTTAAATCCCACAAAGCATTATCAACCCCAGCAATCGCACCTGGGAGCAAGCCCGTGCTTCCAGCATCTTCACCTTTAAAGAGCATTTGATGCCAAAGATATTCTGTATCAAAAGGATCTTTACCAAGAATAATAGGCTTACATATTTCTTCAATAATTGCAGATGTCAATTTAGGATAGTCGTGATCTGCTTCACCCCAGCCACTTATTCCTTCGCTTGAAGTAATTTTTACAAAGGTTGCATTTTTAAAGACAAATGTTTCTATCTTAGTAATTGTGACACCAGACTTATCATTATTAGTTTTCGGTTCAATAAAATTTTTTGATAATGAATTGGTGATTGGGAAAAAACTTGCTGCCACCCCAAGTGGTATACACTTAATAAAATCTTTTCTTTTCATATTAAATTCCTTTTTATTAATTAATATCTCTTCAATAATATTTAATGTTTTCAAATTCTTTAGTTTAGTATTAAAATAAATTATGTACTATGTCCCATTGATTAAAAACTTTCAACATGTTTTCTTCATAATTTTTATACATTAAAAATTACAGCCCACTCCAACCTTTAATTATTAATGTTATGCCAACAATTGATAATAAAATAAAGATGACTCTCTTAAAATTAGTTTCAGATAGTTTACTATAAATCCAGACCCCTGTTAAAGTCCCTGGAAGAACAGCTGGAATTGTAATTGCTAACATAGTCCAATACGATACTCCAAAACGTTCAGGATGTTGAGAAGCATTTGTGATTAGAGCAGCTAGTTGTAGTAAAACTATAAAAGGTTGAACTATTGCCCTTGTTTGGGCTTTTGTAATATTACGCAATCCAGTCCACATCACAACAGCTAATCCAGGAAAGGCAGTAAAACCCCCAATTGCCCCGCCCAAAGCGCCAACAAAAAAAGCAGTTTTGGGACCTACAAATTTTCGAAGTATAAAACCTTTCGGCTTAAAAGTTAAATAAAGAGAATATATACATACAAGAAAACCTATTATTAATGTAAGTATTGGACCAGGAAAATTGTTTAGAATCCATACTCCCACTTGAACGCCAAGTAATCCTCCTAAAATTGCTGGACCTGGACCATTCGGGAACCAATCTTGTAATTTCTTAGGCATATCCTTTCGTAACTTTGTAATAGAGGTTAACTGATTAAAAATTGATAATCCTTGGAGCATAGGTACAGCAGTAATAGGTGGAAGCAACAACTGTGTTAAATTACCTATTGAAGAAAATGCAAACCCAGATATACCACAAATCAAACCCGAGAAAAAAAGTATTAACCATAACAAAATAAACTTATTAATAGTAAAATCTGGAGCAGCACTTTGCGTATCAAGAACAAAAAATAAAATAATTCCTACTACAATCAAAAAAAATGCAATTATCAGGTTTTCATAAGCATCATTTCTTTGTACTTGAATAATTTTATTGAATTGTTTAATCGACATAAAAATTCTCCTTAAATACAAAATAAATTATTTGATTTCATTATTAATTATAAATCTTTGATTTATATTAATTATTCCACCGAATACTTTATGTTAAATTAGAATAACAATTCGATTTATTATATTGATATTTCTTTTGATTTTTTTATAAAGTCTGGATCAATTTCAATTCCCAAACCCGGACCAGTTGGAACCTTTATCTTACCATTCACTATTTTTAGTGACGAGGTTGTGCACACAAATGGAATTTTTTCATCATCCCCCTTAAATTCTTGATAAGGTCCACAATTAGGAACAAATGATGCGAAATGAAGGACATACAAATATCCTAACCCCCCTCCTGACATGTGTGGTGTGCAATCAATTCCTGCTACTTGTGCCATTTTTGCTACTTTAACAGAACGAATTAACCCACCAAAATATAAAAGGTCTGGTTGCACAACTTGTAATACATCATTTTCTATTAACCACTTAAACACTCTTAAACTACTTTCCACTTCCCCCCCAGCAATTCTAATATCAAGATTATCTGCTATATCTTTTGTCTCTGCATAATAATCAAATGGACATGGTTCTTCAAAGAAACCATAATTATACTCTTCTAGCATCTTCCCAATCTTTAATGCCATTGAAATATCATAAGAACCGTTAGCATCTGCATAGATTGTAAAATTATCACCAAAAGTTTTTCGAACCAAAGGAATCAATGCAAGATCTCTTTTTGTTGATAGCTCATCATAACGCATTCTTGCACCAAGACGAAATTTTAAAGCTTTTGCACCTATTGGCTCAACAATTGTTTTTAGATATTCAATTTCTTCTTCTGGTTTATTACCCCTTTTCTCACTAGCACGGTAGACATCAATTTCTGTTTTTGTAGCTCCACCAAAAAAATCACCTATTGATCTGTTAACAACTTTACCTAAAAGATCTAGTATTGCAAACTCAAGCGAGGCAACTGGAACCCAAAAAAGTAATCCTTGCTTTTTATAATTACTATTAAACAAATAAACATCTGTTAATAAATTCTCTATTTCTCGAGCGTCTTTACCTATAAAAGGAGGTACTACATAAGTTAAAAAAACAGGCCATAACGTTTCCATGAATTTAGGATGAGAAACTGCATAACCCTCAGCTCCATCTTTTGATCTTACAACTACAATAAAAATTTTCCCATTTTTTAAGAGTTTTACTGAATCTATAATAACTGGCTCTTTAATAAGTGATTTATTAAATACATTCTTATATACATTATCATCAATATGTATTTTTTGTGGAATAAGTTTTTTCATCCCAAATGAATAATGCGACATAGGAATAAATGCACTATAAAGCATCGTGTTTTTAATGAAATCTCTCCTGTCCATACATTACTCCTATTTAATGTTATTAGATACCTTTACTACATTTTTCATTACATTACTAATTATTCTTTTTACATTTACTAAAACATTATTGGTAACAGAAATATTTTTGTTTTGATTACCTATAAGTTCCAAGAATGTATTAGCTTTTGAAAGAAGTGAACAAGATTGTATAATTGCATTACTTACATTTCTAAATGAGATAACTTTTTCCGCCTTGCTATCGGAATCTGTTCTTAAACCTATTAATTTTAGATTTTCAACATCATCACACACAATTGCAGGACGCAAATCATAATTTTTTAATCTTAATTCAATATTATTCAGATTGATATTGCTTGCATGCCTGATATAGAATCCAAAAGCTGGTAAATTTCCCCACTTTGTGCTTTCTGGATAATGATTTTCAAGTTCTGGCAAAATTTTTTTAGAATCTTCAATTGTTCCTCCGCCAGGAAATTCAATCGTTATATTGTTCAAACTTATATTCTGAATATTATAGCCTGGGATTCCTGTAATCGAACAACCTATTGACGACTGCACATTTGTAGCAATTACATTACTGACCATTACATTTTTGAATATTCCTACTCCAGGTTGAGGTTGCTCATCATAATACTTTCGAGCACGATTACCAAGACGCATATATATTGGGACATGAGTCCCTTCTATTCTAATATTTGAAATTGTTATTCCTTCAAGTATCCCACCATCAACCATAGCCAATGTAATACCACTAATACCTTGAGGATATCCAAATATAGGATCTGTATCAATTGAAGGTTTAACTACTATGTTGGATATTGTTATATTTCTGAATCCACCATTTGATTCTGTCCCAAGTTTAATGGCATTACAATGAGAACTGATAACACAATTAGTAATTGTAACATTTTCTGTAATATAATTGGTGGTACTCTTTAAAGTAATTCCATCGTCATCAGAATCACCAAGACAATCAGAAATAAACACATTCTTACAACCATCTATATCAATCATATCATTATTTTGATTTGCATGATTATAAACACGAATTCCACTGATTATTAAATCTTCACACGCAAGATAATGCTGCATCCACATTGCAGAATTTTGTAAAGTTACATTTTCTACTCGAACATTTTTACATTTAACTAGTCTTATTAAATATGGTCTATTGCGATGACGCTCTGGCTTCTTTTTAGTAGTAACAATAAACTTATCCCCTTGACCATCAATAATTCCCAAACCAGATATAGATATATTCCTTGCATTTTCGGCATATAGCAAAGAATACCATCTTAAAAATAAATCACTATATGACGCCATATCTTTAGGTACTAGTTGTTTGTAATCTTTCAAATCAGAACTGCCAAGGAGAATAGCTCCACTTGATAAGTAAATATTAACATTATCTTTGAGTACCAGTGAGCCTGTCAAAAAAATGCCATTCGGTATATATACAACCCCACCAATTTCAGCACATTTATCTATAGCTTTTTGTATTGCTTCAGTATTTATTGTAACTCCATCTCCAATTGCTCCAAATTCCTTTATATTGAAAATCTGGGCATTAATTGAAGTAGTAAAAATAATTAATATCACTAATGATACTTTGGACATGTTTTTATTTCTCCTGTTTTACTTCTTTCCTCTAATTTCTTATTTGATAATTTATTTTAAGAATATCTTTCACTATATCTCTTCCTTTTATCCCTATTGCTTCAATTAAATTTTCTCCTACATTATACTCTATTAACCATTTAAAGGGGTAGCTATATTTTCTTCCCAATTTCTTCCCATTCAAAATAACCTCAACCGTATCACAATTAGAGAAAATTTCTAGATACTTTTTTTCATTTTTTTTACCATACCTATCAGTCCATGTGTGCGAAACAATATAAATCATTGGTTTTTTAGACCACATACTCTGGTAGAAGTAATAAACATCTTTTGGCCTTCTGCCAAAATCACAAAGACCTTTCTGATTTTGTTGAGGAATATTTCCTGCTTTCTCATCCGAAGCAAAATCGAACATATTCCAAATCAAGGCTCCAGCTATCCACTTACGTTCTACTATTTGTTTCCAATATGATTTATGAAATTCTAATTGCCATTCTTCACTAAAATCAGGGAAAGTTGGATTTTCCACATGATACCCACGCTTACTACCTGCACCATATTCACTAATTATAAATGGTTGATTAGGTGCGGACTTTTTCTCTTGATCCATAAATGTACCAAAATCTTCAAATTTTCCTGAATACCACCCAAAATATCTATTCCATGCTCTAATATCCGTAAACTTAAATATATCCTCGCCTCTTGAACTCATCTGAGCTTGAGCAGTTAATCGGTATGGATCCAGTTTTTTTGCTAAATTGTTTAATGCTTTACATAAATCTATATTAATAGACAATTCGTCTTCAGGTTGAGTCCTAAGAGTCTCATTCATCAATCCCCAAATAATTATACTTGGATGGTTATAATGCTGTGTAATCATTTCTTTTAACATATTCATAGCATTCTCTTTAAATTTTTCTTTCCCAATAGATGTAACTACAGGTATTTCTTCCCATACAAATATTCCCAGGCTATCGCATGCATCCAAAACTGAAGGATCTTGCTGATAATGAGCGAGCCTTATAAAATTTGCCCCTAATTCTTTTATCATTTTAATGTCTTCAAAATGTTGTTCATTTGATAATGCATTTCCATAACCTTCTCTATCCTGATGTCGATTAACTCCGTGGAGTTTTAAATATTTGCCGTTAATAAAAAATCCTTCTTTAGGGTCAAAATGGTAATATCTTATTCCGAACTTTTCATTAATTGTATCTAATAATTCGCCAAAATTATTCAATATAGAAATCTGTGCACGATATAAATATGGGGTATCTGGTGACCATAACAGTGGGTTGATAATTTTACCAATTTGTAAATTGAGAGAATCTGATTTGTTTTTTTCTATACTAAATGAACTTTTGTATTCTAAAACCTTTTTATTAAATGGATTAAATATTTCTACATGCAAGATGCAATTTGAGGCTTCATCATGATTATTTATAATTGGGACTAAAATTTTTAATGTAGCTGAATTATCCGATGGATTAATTACAGAGATAAGTGAATGTTCGATATGAAGTTTATTTACTTTTATTAAATAAACATCTCTGTAAATACCTCCATACATAACATAATCTGCTCGTTGCGGGGGTATATCATAATTATAAGAATTGTCAACTCGAACAGCTATTAAGTTTTGACCACCAAAATTTATATACTTTGTAATATCGAATTGAAATCCCGAATATCCTCCTATATGCTTACCAACATATTGCTCATTAACCCAAACTTCTGCTATAGCATTAGCAGCTTCAAATGAAATAATAATTCTTTTATTATGATCTTTTTCATCTAATTCAAAACTTTTACGGTACCATGCTGGTCCTCTATAATAGTAATATGTAATACTAAAATCCAAATCATTATCTCTTTTATCAAACCAATCGTCAAGATTAAATGTATGAGGAAGTTTTATTTTTTGAAAATCAGATGTGATTAAATCCTTATCATATCCTCTAATTAAATCTCCTTTATAAAAATACCAATCATCATTAAAATTTATTTTTTCTCTAATAGGTTGACCTTGCAATAAAAATATATTCCATAATGTAAAGATTGATAATTGTAAAATTATTCTTTTCATATCGTCTCCTTTTTTATGGTAAATAGGGAGGAAATTTATTTACAATCCTAATAAGCTTACATTCATTTTTATTCATATAAAATTCGTAATATAATCTACGGCCCATAACTGATTCTTCAACTTCGATGAATACGCGTTTAGGTTCCTCTGTAACAACTACGATAGCTGCTTGGTCTTCTTTACGAAAACCTATTGCAAATGCATTTGTCTTAATTTTATCAGTAAATAACTGGGGATAAATTCTCTTTCTAAAATTAACATATTTTATATTTGTGGAATTTGAATAAATCATACCATTAAAAAAAGCAAAATCAACTCTACCAAATTTTGTTTGCAAGTTTATACCAACTATGTAAGTCCATTCAGAAGGTAGATGTGGATCCAATGTTAAACCATCATCAAATGTTTCAAATCTAATCAACTTTGTTTCGGTTATATCAATATCAACTAATTTTTTATTTAGTTCTGAATCTGGGGTAATTAAGCGTGAAACATATTGTGAATATGACGTGCTTACTGAAAAAATAAATAAAACAAAAGTAGAAAATACCTTTAAGAATGTTTTAGTAGAAAAATGAACACTATACTTTATTATATTCATTTTTTCTCTCCTTTATAGAAATGAATCTCTGTAAGTTTTTTAGGAGGAATATTTATCAATACTTTTTCGCCCGGTTTATTAATTACAACTTCTTTAGTAAATTTTATATCATCACTGATAACATCGAGAAAATATTTACCTTGTTTTAAACACCACGGTTTAGCTATGATTTGCTTGTATAAATCACCAAAATTAAAAACCTTTACAACCAACGAATCCTCACATGCCTCTTTTACGAGTGCTGTAAAATTTAAATCTGTATTTCCCCATGTTATTGCATAATATGGTGAATTACCTTCAGGTGAACCATCTCCTGTTAGCATAGCTTTAAGATTATACGAAGCCGGAATTCTAACCCGATCAGTATGTACTACAAGATTAGTTCTTAATGGTTGATTATATCTTAATTGTTCCAAAAGAGAATCTAAACCCTCTTCTACATATTTTTCATTATAAGTTATAAGGTATTTCCCATATGGCGTTCCGAATTGTTCAATTAGAGGATCATATTTATTTGTTCTTTTTAATCTTCGCCATATGAGAACAGAGTTCCAAAATAAATCATTACCAATTAATTTTTGTGCCGCCCATTCTTCAGAACCTTCTTTAACATTACTATTCAGTAAATTTTTATTTTTATAAAGAGTCCGTTGTATTAACTCTAATGAAAGCTCTATAGGAATTAATAAGCTATCATTTTTCGTTAAAGTATATGTAAATATCAATTGGTCTAATATCATTGAGCCACAATCATGTTCCCAATCATAATATGGCCAAAACATATTTGCTTTAAACCATGTTGGTTCATCTCCATTAATAGATTCATCATCCCATCTAATAGATGGTGGGATTATTCCTTTGGGCTTTCCTTTATCGATTTTTAAAGAAGCATAAAGCCATGCATTAGACCATTCACTTAAAAGTTGAATATATTTTTTATCCTTAGTTATCCATGCTAAATATCTCAGTGCTTTAACTGTACGGGTATTATATCCCACATCTCTATTGCGAGGTGGACGAGTATCAATCTCTCTCGAGCTGTACCAACTTGATTTGAAAAATCTACGGCCATTCTTGTTTTTTGCTGTCCATAATTTTTCGAAATAAGTTGCAGTAGGTATTAATCTATTGAGATAGGTAGTATCATCAATAAGTAATAACTCAGGTTGAGAATCTGCAATAAATTCTGAAGAATGTTCAACATCCAAAATATTTTTTGAAAATCCCTTATAAACTCTTGGATTATACCAAACAGCGTCAGCCAATTTTTTCCAACCAGTAATTGTATTCTCGTCATTCAAGTAAAATAAAGGACTCCACTCCCTTAAGATTTCAACATCATCATCAATTTTACCACCAAGTTCACCATTCGGAGCTTGTTTTACTTTTATCCACCAATCAATTTCTTTTTTTAAACGACATATAGCCTCGCGTTGAAGTATTGCCCATTTAGGAGCATTCAAATCATATATACAATCACATTCATTGTGTGAACGAATTTTTTCACCATTAAGCATCCTAAGATTTTCGTCGTAAGGATACTTTTCTAATAAGAATTTAAGATCTTTCTTTGCAATTTCATACTGATAATTCCCCCCTCTTTCAAGATATAAATCGTAACATACTTTACCTCTATTCCATGCAGCTCTTTCTCTTAATGGATAATCAGTTAAATCAAAATTTTCTAAATGAGCATCCAAAAGAAAAAGTGCTTGATGTCTTCTATCAAAAATAGAAAAATTATGCATTTCGTTAGCCCACTCCCACCCTTCCATGTTTATATATCTTTCAGCTTCATTCAATAATTCAATTTGTTGCAACCAATAAAAATAAAATGCATCTTTAGGATTATTCTGCACTTTATTCTTTAAAGAAATTACTAAGTTTTCCAACGGAATTACTGATTTATATTTCCCTGCTTGTTCAATTAATTTTAGAAAATTAAGTTGCTCATTACTTAATTCTTTTACTTTTGGAATAAATGAGAACCCTAATATTCGGACAGAATCTTTTTCACCTTTCCATGTAACTAAAACTGGCTCCCCATTTGAAGAAAAATCAGTTTTTATAACTCTGTAAATTGGCATAATTTCAGTTCGTCCTTCGGCAGCTTCATTTAATTCATGCCACACAATTTTTTTTAAGTTTCTATTAATAAAAAATTTGGTTGTAGAAATATCTTCCATTCCTCCTTCCATCCAAAAAGTAAACCACCATTCTCCTGGAGGAAGTTTTATTTTGAATGTAATTTCTTTTCCTACTACTCCATCTGCTGTCAATCTAGAACGATTCCCCAAAGTAAAAAGGCTTTCTCTTATGAAGGAATTTATTGGAGGAGTTATCCAACCATAACCTTTTTCTTCGCTATAGTATTGATTGAAAGTTAATTTTATAGAATTATCTTCAGCTATCGAGGATTGAATCCCTGTATCAAAAAGGTAAGGTATTTTTTTAAGTTGTTGACTCTGGATATAATTTTGAAAGCAGATTATATACAACAAAATCATTGTAAATAATTTTGAATAGTTCCAATATTGTTTCTTCATTGTCATACCTAAATTTATTTTCTTGATTGTAAGTTAATTTCTACCGTATATACCTGTGGCGTTCCAGTTTTATCTGTACTGAATAAAATATATTTACCATCCGGACTGAAATGAGGATGTGGATGTGTGGATTGCTCGCCCCATGATGAGTTATGTCGGAAAAGAATTTCTTCTTTCAGAATTTTATTGCGGTCAAATGTCCACATAGTTAAAATCATTCCATTATTTTTATCTGCTACCCAATGCTTATTATCTTTATATACTTGAGAATGGGCTGCTCCTACAGGTAACTCAATCATAAAATTATCACTTCCATCAGGTAAACAAGAACCAAGAAATTGTTTACCCAAATTTGGCCCAAAAATATAACGAGCTGTATACCCTATTCGAGATCCATTATAAAACCAAAATTCATGTGTGCGGTGTATTCCAAATTCTTGTGGAATAATAGGTCCCCCAATAGAGCCATCTATTTTTAACCACCATATTCGAATAGGAATATTTCCAACTATTCCTGAACCCCCTTCTCTATACTGATGCTGCCATGAATAAATAATTATACTAGAGTCTGTAGGTGAAGCCTGAAGATGATTAATACTAAATCCATAATCAGGAGATATTTGCTTAATCTCTCTAGTTAATAAATCCATTCTCATAATAGCAAATGGTCCAGTACTATGATTAGTATTAAATTTAGGATTTTTATTAATAGAATAGACTAAGAATCTTCCATCACATGTAATTGTAAATGATTTCAAACCTCTAGTTGAATCTTCGAATACTAAATTATCTTCTAAAGTTTCATAATTTAGCACACGAATACTATTATTAACAGCATACCAAATTTTCTTGAACTTTGGATAATGCCATACCAAACCATTGACATTCTTTGGACTATCTGTTAATTGAGTTAATGTACCATCATTAACATTTAGCTTAAATAAATTTACAATCCCAGTCCTATCTGAATATATGATAACATTATTTTCATCAATAAACGATTCAATATTAAAATATAAGTGCCAATTTTTACCATTGCTTGTCCATTGGGTAATTTTATAACCTGTCTCTTCATCAATCCATGATTTGTTCTCAGAAGGCCGTATTTTACCTACATTCTCTTTTTTATTATCAACGGGAAAGGTAACTTGTGCAATAGAAAAAATTATCATAAAAGTTAAATATGTCTTCATTCTCATTTTCATCCCTTTTGTTATCATATATTTTAAAATCTCAGTACTGTTTAATCAAAAAGACCAATTTTCTAGAACCATCTCTTAAGGAAAATTATCTATCATAAAAATCTTGATATGCACAATTAATGAATCAAATAATAAATAGCCCAAATAATTCCATATTCGTTTTAGAAAACCTTTCTATTTGATTTCGAATCTTTCAGTTTTCCCTTTAAAATCAAATAATTTCGCTGAGTCTTTATCTAAATATAAAATTGCATTTGAATGAGTTCTCAAGATTGTAGCAGGACATTCTGATGAAATATTCATAGTAAGTGTTTTCTTAACCGCTTCTGCTTTTCTAATTCCAGGGACAACTATTGATAAAAATTCACCCGAAAGTAAAGCGGGTATAGTTAAAGTTATAGCAGAATTTGGAACATCGGTAATAGTTGGAAAGCATCCATCATTCACTTGCTGTTGTCTACATTTTTCATCCAAATCAACAATCTTAACAAATTTTTTATCATTAAAATCTGCAACGTGAGGGTCATTAAATGCAATATGTCCATTCTCACCAATACCCAAGCACACAATATCTATTGGTTTTTCTTTTAGTAACATTTCATATCTATCGCATTCTTTTTGGATATCTTTAGCTTGTGAATTTATTATATATACTTCCTTAAACCCAACCTTAGAGAATAAATGGTCTGTCAAATATTTACTAAAAAGTTGATTGGAATTTGCAGGTAACCCAATATATTCATCCATATGAAAGGCAACTATTCTTGTCCAATCAATATTTTTATCCTTTGTAAGTTCACATAAAAATTCATTCTGTGAAGGTGCAGCTGCAAATACCATCCGTAATTCTTCTTTTTTAGAAAGTAGTTCTTTTATCAATTTACTTACTTTCATTGCAGAAAATTCACCCATTTTCTGCCTGCTCGGGGCTACCACTATTTTCAAGTTGTCAACTACAAAAGTATATGCTTCATTTTTTCCCATATTACAGTTCCTTTCATTTCTTTTTATCAATAATCTAAAAAAGCACCTACATGTGCAGAATTCATTTCGTCTCTGTTAAAAACCTTGCCAATTTATCTACTTCAATAGCTGCAGTAATAATAGCACCTAAACCTCTAGGGTCATTATCAAATCTTTCCCGCGTTTTATAAAATTCTACAGTAGTCCCAATGCCCGTTCCACAGCTAATGTCCCTAACTACCCCTGATGAATCAATTTTAGTCTTAAGCGCATTCCATGCATTAAAAACAATTTGATTATATTTTCTATCTATCCAACCATTGACAATACCACGTGAAAGACCAATAATAAACATTGCCGTACAAGAAGTTTCTTCAAAAGAATTTTTATCATCAAGTACTTGATGCCACATTCCGCTTTGACCTTGATAGTTAACAATCCCTTCAAGATGCTGCTGGAAAATTTGCTCAATTTTTTTATATGACGGATGCCCTTTAGGTAAAATCAACAACGCTTCTGAAGTTGCCCATACTACCCAGCCGTTAGCTCTGCCCCAAAAAACTTTTGACTTTTCGTTAGTTCTGCTAAACCATCCATGTTTGTATAAACCAGTCTCAGAATCAAAAAGATACTTATTGAAATTAATAATCTGTTTCGCAGCGTCGTCAAAATATTTTTTATCGTTATACAGAATTCCAGCTCTAACTAAAAGCGGCACAGACATAAATAAATCGTCAGCCCATACCGTCCATCGTTCAGGTTCCGGTCTGCAAAATGTCCCATCAGGTAATCTCGTTTGCTTATTCAACACATAATTCGTCATCTCATTTATCAATGCATCGTAATCTTTACTGTGATTTTCTAATTTAATTTCTACAAAAGGTAATATTGGAGCACCTGTATCGTCAAGCATACATTTTCTGAAAATTCTGTGGTAACTACCACGGATATCATGATTTATAAAATATTGTTTTTTAAACAATTGGATATTATAAAGTATAAAGTTGCAATATTTTTCAACGAATTCTTGATATTGTTTATCTTTGGTCGTTTCCGAAAGATTCAACATAGCCAGCATTAATATGCCGTTGGGATAATTCCAATCAGCAAATGAGTCTTTCTTAAAAGTACTATTTGGATTTATTTTTAGTTGTTTAATAACAGATGGCTTGATAAATCTACAGGATAAATTATCAGCAGTGAGAAGACTGAATACACTATCTACAAAAAATTTTTCTCCTAAACTATTATCTGCAATATAAAAGCACCATGGCCAAGTATAATTTGTTATTTTGGAATTAATTGGTAAAAATTTTGACTTGGGTTTTTGCTCTGCATTAATTATTTCTCTTAAATAGACTATTGGATAGCCATCAAGAGACGATTTAATTGCAATTCGATTTATTCCTTTATTTAATTTAACCGAAAATGTATCCTGAAAAGTAAAATCTGAGTAGGCAACCTCCTTGAAATAAAATATTGTTTCCTTTTCATTTTCAAATATCAACTCATCATTAATCCATATCTTTAGTGGTGAACTAAAACTTATCCCGTAATTAATTTCTTGATTCTCATCAACATAAATTATTGAAAAAGCAAATGCCGATTTTTGGTTTCTATTATTAAACGCTTTTTGAAAATCAATCACCTGTAAGTCAAGTACTGCTTTTTGTTCTACATCTACTAATTCAAAAGATGTTTCATTAATTATTCTTTGTGCAATTTTATGTGCAATATTGAGAGGATTAAAATTCTGCATAAATATATTAGTATGTATCTGATACTCAATTATATGGTTCCATTCTTTATAAGTGCTATCAATTTTAGTAGACTTTGATTTAAGAATAATAGGTATAATAAATAATATAAATAAAAACAAATACAAAAGAATTTTCTTTATTGCTTTTATAAGATTCATTGCACTATTTATATCTTAATTTACAATGATTAGATAATAAAGAATGAGTAATAAAAATTGGAATTTAATTTTTATCCTGGAAATACACCTTTTTATCAACCAATATTAGCTACTAATAATCCAAATAAAAATATTGAAATAACAAAAAGTGAAGCCCAAATAAAGCCTACAATATCTTCTCTATATTTTTTAAAAGAAAATTTCTTATGCAATGAAAGTAAATCAACTAATAACAAACTATGTCCACTATCTTCTAATGAACCTTCAGAATTAGATAATGCAGCAATTGATTCTCCTTCGTAGATAATTTTTATTCCTTTTTCTTTCAGTTTATATTCTTCTCCAACTGGTGTATGCAATAATGAATAAAATCTATCTAAATTTTCTTCGGGTTCATTTTTGGTCATTAAGCTTACTACTATCATCGTAATAAACCCAACTGGTAAATAAAGAGCAATTTGATATTCAGGTGTCCAACCCAAACCGAATGAAAAATATGGCCCAGTATAAAGTGTGCATAAAGATGTAGCAATTAAGCTAGCCCAGAGACCATATCTATTAGCTTTTCTCCAAATAATTGCCAGCCAAAAACCTATTCCAAAAAAAGCAGTGAAGTGCCAGACAAGTATTAATCCATATATAACACTTGGAATTATTAGTGCAATTGTTACACCTCCAATAACTAAAAGAACCGACGATAAACGAGCAATTTTCAATTCCTTTTTTGTATCTAAATCTTCCATAAAATATTTCTTAACAATGTTTCTTGTTATAATAGCCGAACCACCAACCATATAATTATGAAGAACAGCAAGAATTCCAGCTATCATAGCAGCTACCATTAATCCAAGGAAACCACTTGGTAATAAATTTACAATCATAATACCAAAAGCGCTTTCACGATTTTCACTAGAAAGACCAGGGTACAATGCTGCAGCTAGTACTCCTACATAAGCCCATCCGAATGTAACAATTCTTTTAATGAATGTTCCATAAGTCCAACCTGCTCTACAACTTTTTTCTGATTTACCTGCACCACCAATAGCCATATGGTGTGGTTGAACTACTATACCAATTAAACCATTAATCACTATCATTATTATAAAAAAAAGAGTAACCTCTTTAGGTGCAACAAAGCTAAACATGTATTCAGGAAGTTTTGATTTAATTGAAGAAATCCCTCCACCTACTTCAAGCGCAAAGGGGATTAATAGAAAAGAAAATAAAAGAATAAAAAAGCCATGTAATAAATTTACAACAAGCGCTGAAACTAACCCTCCTACAACACTATAAGCAAGGAAAAAAATTGTTATTATTATAACAACAAGTGCAGAGGATATTTCACCATGAGTTATAGCTTCTATTGCTGTCCCTGTACCTTTTAATATCAACCCAATATCCATAATATAATAAAGCAAACCCATTATTGAATAAGCTATCCCATGCCCGGGACCATACCTTTCTTCGAAAAAATCACCTGTAGTAATATACCTTAATCTTCTATAAATAGGTCCAAGCAGCCAAAAGAATGGGGTTATAAAAAGATACATCCATTGATACCAAATACCACCCAATCCAATCTCATACGATGCTCCTGCAACTCCAATAGCTTGATCAGTATGAGTAGCCCCACCAAATCCATTGGCTATCATCATAAGCTTATTACCTCTTCGTCCACCCATAAAATAATCGCCAAAACTTTTAACTTTACGCTTTGCTATAAGACCTAAATAAATTATGATAAACATATATAAAACAATGATAATCAAATCAACTAATGAAAGACCGAAAATCATTTTTTGCTCCATAGTTCTTTAATTCTAAATGCAGCTAATTTTGGTTCTCTATTACGGGTGAAGACCCCTTTCAAATTCATAACAACTCTTCGAAAATGCTGTGCAGTACGAAAATCAGCGAAGTTCCAAACATGTTCACCAATAGTAAAATCTTTAGATTCAATAAGTTTTATATATTCCTCAATAAATTTAGCTTGATATTCTTCCGTAAACATTAGTTCCGATATTGAATGTAATCCTGGAACTGTATCAGCTCCAAATTCAGTGACAAAAATTGGTTTATTATATCTTTTATATAACAGTTCCATTTCATTATTCATTAGTTCAATAGCTTTAAGAATTTGGCCCGGATTTTCATACCATCCATAATATCGATTTATGGATAACACATCACTTAATTCAAAAACAGGATCATCAATCCCAGCATGCTTACAATTTGGAACTGTAAATGGACGTGTCTCATCCAATTTACGAGCATGTTCAAAAATCTGTTCCCAATATTTTCTTCCTGAACCATCAAAGTAGCTATCGGCTCCAACTAAATTAGGCTCATTCCCTAATGACCACATTATCACGGAAGGATGATTATAATCTCTTTCAATTAGTCTAGTAATATATTCTTTATGGTTTTGAATTGTTTTATCTGTAACATATCTTGTATCAATACTAACTGCCGGGACTTCATCTATTACCATAATACCGTGGCGGTCTGCATATTGTAGTATTTCTTCAGAATATGGATAATGTGATGTCCTAAAAGAGTTAGCATTTATCCACTTAAGTAATTGAAAATCTTTTATCATTAATGGCAAAAACAACCCCCTGCCAATAATCCAAAAATCTTCATGCTTCCCAAAACCTCTCAGAAAAATTTCTTCCCCATTCAACAATAATTTATTATTTACAATTTTTACTTCGCGTATTCCTACAGGCATTTCATACTCATCTATAATATTTTTGCCTTCTAAAATTTGTATTTGCAAATTATAGAGATAAGGATTTGAAGGAGACCAAAACTTACAGTTATCTACATCTACTTCTATTTCTGCGCTATTGTTGATTAATTTTTCTTGAAAACTTTTAATGAAATTTTTTTGTGATAATATTACCTTTGCTAAACCATAAGTGAAATTTTGGGTTGTTATTTTAATTTTAGCACTAGCTGTATTAGTTCCAGTAATTTTTGTCTCAAATCTTATATTTCTTATATATCTTTTGGGAGTCGTATAAATTAAAACAGGTCTATGAATTCCACCAAATGGAAAAAAATCAAATCTTGTTGGTGGATATGTTTCTTCACGCAATCTATTTTCTTTAAGATAATTTTCAGATGTAATTCCTTGAGGAATTGAATTTTCATTAAGTTTATTATTCACACTAATAACAATATTAGCAAATTCGCCTAGAACTATATAATGACTTATGTCAAATACAAATGGTAGAAAGCCAATTTGATTTTGGCCAATATAATAACCATTAATCCAAATTTTAGAATTATAATCTGCGGAACCAATTCTTAACCAAATTGTTTTATTATAAAAATCTTCCGGAATAAAAACCTTTTTATAAAACCAGACAGTACCTATGTAATTAAGCAAACCAATTTCATCAAGTTGTTCATTCCAACTTCCTGGTATAGCAATTTCTAAATCTGATTCGAAACCCTCATAAAATTTCTCTTTTTCTCCAGTTTCATTATAATCTATTTTAATTTTCCAAATTCCAGACAAGTCAATAATTTGTCTATATTTATTTCTAACAGGATAAAGCATATACCTTTTCCTCTTTGTTGAAAAATTTAATTAAACAGTATTATTTTTTTACTTGAACTTGGGAATTAGTTATTACCCTTTTTTTAGCTCCACATGACTCTCTTACTATTAACGATGGTTTAAGTATTATTCTATTACCTATATCTTCTTTTCGTATTCGTTTATCTATTACATCTACAGCAATACTCCCAATTTTTTCTGCTGGCTGATGGATTGTTGTAAGGGGAACTTGCGAGTAACGTGCAAAGAAAATATCGTCAAAACCAACAATAGCAACATCATCCGGCACTTTAATGCCTTCTTCTAAAACTGATTGTTGAAAACCTAATGCAACAAGGTCACTATATATAAATAGTGCTTCAGGTTTTTTATCCAAGTTTTTAAAGATTTTACCAAAATTATAACCTTGTTGATATCGATCTACAATATCACCTGCCTCATGTTGTTCAAGATAATAAATCAACCTTGAATCATAAGGAATATTATAATCTCTTAAAGCTCTTGAATAACCATTTTTTCTAACTTCACTTAAAAGATTTGTTTTACTTGCATGAAGGTAACCAATATGTTTGTAACCAAGTTTTATTAAATGCTCAGTTGCAATATAACCACCAAGTTCATGATCACTTCCAACATACCAACAATGAGGATCATGAATGTATGAGACCATGACATAAGGGAAATTTTCATCGTGCAAACGCTGTATATAGTCTGTGGCTTTATATTCTAATGATAAAGACGCTATAATCAATCCATCAACGCCAAGTTCCCGAAAATGATTTATTTGGCTTTCTTCTTTTTCAGCTTTATTCGAAGAACTTGATAACAAAATATTATAACCCAATTCGTAAGCTCTTTCTTCAATCCCGTTACTTATTAAAGAAAAGAAAGGATGTTTGATATCTCTTAAAACCAAGCCAATTGTTTTATTTTTTGAAAAATCTACTCTTTCTCTTTTTGGAGTAGCTACATATGTACCTTTCCCCACACGTGTAAATAAAATACCCTTTGACACGAGATTAGAAATAGCTTTTTTAACAGTGATAATACTTACTGAATATTCTTTACAAAGATTGTTCAGTGAACCAATATTATCACCAGGTTTTAATATCCCTGCATCAATTTTTCTTTTAATATCCCTTTCTATCTGTTCATAAAATGGTGTAGGATCATTGTAGTTTATAGTGTTGGACATTTTAATCTCCATCTATTTTTCAACATCTTTATATTAATCTCTCTCTTCATAGTGATTTTACGTTAATTAGTTCAAAAGTTTTTTAATTAATTAGTCACGATAAAAATAACTTTTTATTTGGACTAAGAGCAATAAAGTATGTTGAACCAATTACAATGTAATTTAATCTCATAATTTTTCTTATATATTTTAATTAATTTTAATAATTTTTTAATAAAGCATCTGGCATAATAAAAACAATAAAAGCCAGATGCTTCACCATGGGAGGCACCCCATATAGTTAAGTTTTCTTACTTCATCAAAATCATTTTCTTTGTAGAAACAAAATTATCTGCATTTAATTGATAAAAATAAATGCCACTTGAAACTTTTATTCCAATATCAGAACTTCCATTCCAAACTACTGTGTAAGTACCTCGTTGTTGAACCTGATTAACTAATGTAGCAATTTTCTGACCAAGCGAATTGTAAATTGTCAATGTTACATGACTTTGTTTCGGGATCGAATATTTTATATTTGTCATAGGATTAAATGGGTTGGGATAGTTATTCATCAAAACAAAATTATTTGGAATTTGACTATCTTCTTTTTCAACACTAACAATACCTTTTTTAATCCATTGAGTTAAATCACCAATTGGTTTTCCTGTGCTCCCACCTGTAAAGGATTTGGCAGTTTGTTGGTATGTAAAATCAAATTCATAATCTGGAGGAGTTGGGTCTGGATTTTCAAAAGGTCTTCTAGCAGAAGTTGCAACTGTAGTATCCAGAAAATCTGTTAGAAGATTTATTGGAGTTTGTACCGCATTGCTAAAATCAATTTTCTCAAAAATAATCGTATTGAATTTCCCAGATTTATTTACAGCATCTAATGTCAAAGAATCAGCCCAATCAATTATTGTCCTTCCATCTTTATTATTTGTTTTTTGATAAAGTTCTAATAATACTGGATCAAATGAAATTGTATTATGGCTAACATCTATTACCTGATTTGTTATACCAAGAGCTGACAAAGCTGCTCCGATGGGGTCCAACTCAATCAATGTTCTTTGCTCTGCTTCACCCACAGTTACAGTATCTCTTCCAAAAAATGCACCATTGTGAATTAAATTATCTTTAAATATAAAAGTACCTACTTGTTCAACATCAAGGCAATGCTGGCCTGTATTTACAATAGTATTATTTTTCCAAATATGAACTTTAGAAGCTCCTCCATCACCTACTCTATATACTCGACTTGTAATATTATAAATGCGGGTATTCTCAACCCATATAGTATCTTGCAATACACCTCTTGCATCAATAAATCTACCATTGTCTAAATCTATAGATCTACCTATATTACTTATAATTGAATTCTTGATAAATACTGAGCAATTTTTGTTGTCGAGTCTTATTGCGCTCTGAGCATCCTTATCAAGCCAACAATTATCAAGGTATATTTTTACATTGTCCGCACCACTGCGTATTATATTAGTATTAGTACTGTATGCACCAAGAGAATTAATACCAGTAACATATACTCCTACTAAACGAAGGTTTTTCTTTGGTCTAAAAGCTCTTGGGGAAACACCTGCATTATCTGCCATAGGCATTAAAATAGGTCTTCTATCTCCAGAACCTTCGGCTCTTATATTTAACTCAAAATCATTTTCTATAGAAGAAGTTAGAAGATAAATTGATGGTTCTGTAGCGGTTCCATTTTGAAGAACATACCAAGTATCCGGTGTTCTTGTAGGAGTGTCATCGGCAATTGCCTGATTAAGAGTCCCGATACCTGGTGCAACTTTTACAATCCTTTCTTGAGCATAAAAAGTAGTAACAGAAAAAATAATAAGGGGAAATAATAAAGATAGTTTACTATAGTTCATTTTGCACCTCCTAATTAATTAAGTTAAGTGGTAAAAAATTCTTCAATTTTGCATTAAAATTCATATTGTAACCCTAAATCAGCTGTCCACCCAAAGAATTCTTCTCTAGTTGAATAATTTCTAAATCCTAGTGTTGCTAATTCGGGTCGATTATTCAGATTATTGACACTAAGATAAACACTTAGCCCTTTTATAAGCTTTTGTTTAACTGCTAAATCCCACTTTATAAATTCTTCAGTAAACCCATCAAACTCTTCTCTCCCCGCTACAAAGTCTAAGCTCTTACCTTGTAGAATTGCAGAAATTCTTCCACTAAATCCACCTTTTTCATAACCTAAAACAAAATTAGCTACATAATCAGCTTGTCCAGGTATGCGACCCGAACGAACCGTATCAATTTCATAAGAAACAACAAATGGAGGTGTTGAAATATATTTAGTTTCAACCTTGAAGAATGGGAAATAAGTTTTAGAATTAATTTTTGAAAAGTTAGCTGTCAAAATAATACCGTCAAATGGAGCTGGCAACCATGTAAAGTTAGTTTGGATTTCTATTTCTAATCCTTTTACAGTTGATAACCATTTACCATTTATTGGCCCTTCTACCAACCAACCATAATATGGATCAGACCTACTTTCCAAACGAGGAAAATTTCTTATATAATCAATATCTCGTAACTCCTTATAGAAACCACCTAATGTAAACATACCATACTGGTTATAAAACGAAATAAACAGATCGTAATTCCATACTTTAGTATGTTTAATATTTGGGTCCCCAATCCTAATAGTCATAGCATCTCTATCAATTATTTCTTTGGGAACTAAGCTAAAGTAGTCAGGTCTTGATAAAGTTTTAGTAACTGCGACACGAATATCCATCCAATCGAGTGGTTTAATTTTCATTTGAATCATTGGCAAAATTTCTGTATAACTTCTTATACCTACCGTATCTTTAACACCACCTATACTCTGTTCATCATCTCCAATTTCAGGAGTACCAAAAATACTTTTATAGTCTATATCAGTTTTTTCAATTCTAATACCTCCAACAATTTGTATTAATCTTTCAAAGTTTAATTCAGTCATTAAATATCCGGAAGATACCATTTCTCCAGCTTTATAATCTCTCAAATTAGCAAGAGGATCTTCTTCATAAATTTTTTGACCATTTGGGAGAGCATAGTTAGCATACGTACTATAAAATTGCTCTAATGCACTAACTGAAAGACCAGTCGTAAATTGATACCTCCCATTTAAGAAGTTCTTTACAGAAAAATTATTATCAAGAAAATCTACCATACTCAAAGCAGCTTGAGAAGTTAAAGTATATAATCTATAATTTGATGAATAAAAGTTAGGGTTCTTAAACATATCTAAACCAAGTTGGTTCAAATTGAAATATGATGTCCAAATTGAATTATCATCAAAAGTTCTCCTCTTATCCCTTATTTTAGCACCAAATTTTACATACCCTCCAATAGATTCGTTAATTAAGAAAGGCCATTTAAAATCAATTTGAAAAGTTAAGTCAGCGTCCCTTGTTTTTGAATTATTCATTCTATCAAACTTGAAAAATGTCTCGTTAATCGTATTTTTTGCAAATTGAGGAATTATTTCTGGTCCTTGGTCGTATACAAGATCAGATGTGAAACCAGCTAATTCACGAAATGTAGAAATATGTTGATAAGGAATATTGTTTAAAGTGCTTGTATATGAGCCACGCCAAGTCATCTGCAAGTTCCCAAAATACAATTCACCAGAAAGTGAATTTGTAAATACATTAGTTTTAAAGTCGCTGTCACGTAAATCATATTCTAGTATTGCAGAATCAACTCTATAGCGTTTCCTTCTTCTGAGTTCATCTCTAATAGTTTGACTAAAAAAAGAATTATATTGAATAGTTATAGCGTTTCCAAAGTCGTAATCTAATGACAAAGAAAAACCAAATCTTTTTCTCGTTTCTATTCTATCGCCCAAATTAAGATCTGTTAAGCCAACTTTTGCAGTATTAAGATCACTTACTTCTTTGCCTGCGAAAGTGTATGCTGCATCAAGAATATGAGATGAACGATTTTGTTTTTCTATACTAGTGGTTATAAGAAAGCCTAAATTATCGTTGAAAATTCTATTGCTATATGAAACACTTCCCTTATAAACATCATAATCATTTGCATGATTGTTATAGCCCCCTTGGAATTTTAATTTTATCTCCTTCTTATTTGGAGCTTTCTTCAATACAAAATTAACAGTTCCACCAACCGCATCCGCATCTTTATCTGGCGTTAATGCTTTATAAACTTCAATACCAGCTAACATTTCTGATGAAATCATACTAAGGTCAACAGACCTATCAGTAGGATCGGTTGATGGAATTCTTTCACCATTAATAGTTATAGAATTAAATTTTGGTGAAAGTCCACGAACTACTACTTTGGAACCTTCGCCAGCATTTCTTTGGATGGAAATACCTGGTAATCTTCCTAAGCTTTCAGCTGCATTTTGATCAGGCAGTTCTTCTATTTTGTCTTTTGAAACAACGTTCACAATAGTATTTGATGTTATTTGTTGATTAATAGCTGCTGCTTGACCTGATAGTTGTGCTGTGACAACAATCTCTTGTCCCTCTATAACTTCAGGTTTTAGTTTTACATCAATGATTATAGTTTTACCTTCAACAACTCTTACTTTTACGGTATCTGACCGATAACCAATATATCTATAAATAACTGTTACATTACCTTGCGGGATTCCTGTTAAACGATATCTTCCATCTATATCTGTTGTTGTTCCCATAGATGTTCCCAGCAGAAGTATATTAGTCCCATATAATGGTGAGTTATCAGTAGCATCAATTACTCTTCCAGCTATACTACCTGTTTGTCCATATGACGATATCAAAAGAATAAAAAATGTAATTAAAAAAGTAATTATAAAATTATGCTTGATAGAGTACATTTGACCTCCATTTTATGATATATCTATGTATACATAGTATATTTTATATACTCTGTATGTAAACTTATTAAGCTAAGAATTTAAATGCAAGCAAAAAATAAAAATGGGGAAAAATATTTACCTCAAATCATTAATTAGAAGATTTTTAATTCTGCAAAATTATTTGCGTAAATTGATATTGAATCTAAGGATATTATCGTGAATTCATCCCTTCGAGAAAAAGAAGAGCTAATAATACTGGTTGGTTTGAGAATAAATTTAGCATAGATAAAATGTTATTCTTATTTTAACTCTATTAATTAATAATTCAGGAATGCATCTTACGATGATATTTTATACTTTTTTACAATTTTAAGAATGCTATGTAATATGTTTGCTGTCTTATAATTCCTAAGTAAACTTTTTTACCCAATCACTCTTTCTACCAGCTTATCTATTGCTTGCATTTCTTTTGCAAGATGCTTTTTAATTTCCATTCGTAATCTGCCGAGTCGTGTAGCTGATAGTTCTTTTTTTGGTGGATTTTTCTCTAAATACTCTTTTACTTTTTGATGTGCTTCTCTTCCTAATTCTGCAAGTTGTCTGTGTGTTTCATTTGTATCATCATATCGTGGAAAGTAAATGTCGAGGATTTTTTTATGAATGTCTCTTGCACCGAAAAGTCCACGCATTTGAAAATCTTTTATTAGTTTATTTGGTTTAGAAGAATTTAAGATGGATGTTATATAATAAGCTTCATTTAAGTTATAAGTACCAATCCAATAATTCTTGCTTTCAACAAAAAACTCTAAATCAATTTCTTCTCTTTTAACAACAACTGAGTTGGCATCTTTTGCAGATGAATTATATAACACTAAATATGGAGCGTTGAGATTTTGTTCGGTTAATCCTCTTTGATAATCAAGTCTTCCATTACTCGTCATATCTTTTGATTTTTCAGTTTTATTTATATCCCAAATATTTTCAACATTCTTAAACCAACGAGCAGCATTTAAGTAACCTTCTCTTCGGAGTTCATCGCTTTCAAGTAATTTTATCTTTTTGTTGTTTGAGTGTTCTGTTTCAATTAAAACCGGTAGAACAACCAAATCAGGATTATAAAGAGCAAATGGCAGAATACTTTTTGCAAGTGCAGTCCGGAATAGAAATCTGCTTTCAATTTTTCCGTTAAACTTCAAACCTTTCCAAGGTTTTTTTGCATCAGCTTCAATTGCTTCGGATGTTTTAATATTCAGAATTCTATCATTAAAATCCGGCGGTATTTCCTGATCAAGTTCAACAAAGTAAAAACATCTTGGAACAATTGTAGCTCCCTGTTTGAAATTTTTCTTGTAAGGATTTTCCAACTGATTATTTTTTGTTTTACGAGTTGAAATTGCAGAAGCATTACCTTGTTTGATGTAGAAATACTTCACATCATTTTCTGTGATTAAATCAGAAGCAATTTTAAGATTGCAATTATGTTCGGGCAATTTTCCGGAAAATATTTTTCCATCGAGATTATTTATCGGAATGGATTTATCTTTCTTATATTTTTCAACAAAGAAAACACAGCTCGGTACACGAAACAATGGATTGATTTTATCCAAATCCCAAATCCGAGTGACTTTAAAACCTTTTGCTTTACCGCTTCTTGTATTATCGTGATGATCAGCGCTGAAGAAACTTCTTGGAAGAACGAAAGCAAGTTTGCCATTTTCATTTAAAAAGTAAGAAGCACAATGAGCCAAAAAGATTGCTGCAATTTCAAGATGTGGAAAGTTTGCAACTTTTGCCGGCTTAACATTATAATTTTCTGCAAGTGTGTTAAGAATATTCTGATATTCTTCATTTTTAATTGAGCTGTAAGTAAACCACGGCGGATTTCCAATTACAAAATCAAACTTGCCAGAAAGAAAATAAGGTTTGTACAAATTCTGAACTATAAATTTCCAGATGCTATCTCTTCCTTTTTCCTTAACTGATTTAAGTGCGGTGTAAACTTTATAAAAGCTATCAATAATTTGTTGCGTCAGTTGATGAGCTTTTAATCTTTTTCTTAAAATATTTTCAAAAGTTTTTTCATCTTCTTTTTTGCTGCCTTGAGTCTGCTCGGCAAGTTCATCACATATCTCAAGTGCATCATCAAACAGATTTACATCTTCAAGAATCTGAGTGTTTAGTTTGAATTTTTCTTTATCAATGTTTAATAAAAATTCTTTTCCAAATAAATCCTTAACACCTTCCGGCGCAAGAAGAGTGTTTGCAAGAATTATGTTGAGATAAACTGGCTGCTTTGCATTAATTATTTCTTTTCCCAAAGCTAAAAGTAAAGTGGTTTTTGCAATCTGAACACTAAGTGGATGAATATCAATTCCGAATATATGATTATTGATTTCTTCAACGCTGATGGTTGGATTCAAATTTTTTATTCGATGAATTGCTGCTCTTAAAAACGAACCACTTCCGCAAGCTGGATCTAAAATTCTGTCTTTAGCAGTAATCTGAAATTCTTCTACAATTCTTTCGCAAAGCCAATCGGGAGTATAATACTCGCCAAGCGAATGTCTTGTGTCAATATCAATAAGTCCCTGGTAAACACCTTTTAGAATATCTTCATCAACATTGTTGAAATCAAAGGAAGAAATTTCCTGAGCAATTAAGCGAAAAGTTTTTTTGAGGTTTTTGAAATTTCTATCACTAACAACCCAATGAAAGAAATCATTTTCAACGAAGTTACGAATGTTGTATCTGTGAAAAATTGTTCCGTCAAGAATAGATTTGAGTTCGTTATCATCAATGTAATCATCATTAGAAATAACACTGTAAGCAAGTATCTTTGCAAAAACACTAAGGTAACTGTGAATAATAAAAACTTCTTCTTTCGCATCAAACTGTCCATAAGCAATACTTAAAAACTTTTCCCATTGTTCATAAGAAACCTGAACTTCATCAAACTTTTTTGCTTGCTTAAACCAAGCGTGCATTTCTCTGTAGCACTCAATAAAAACTTTGCTTTGATAACCAAACGCTTCTTCAATTGCCTTTAGAGTTGCTTTTTGTTTTTCTTCGCGGAATAAAAATCTATCGAGCCAATAATAAAATTCCTCTGAGTTCTTATCATTAAGAGTGAAAGAAGCCGATTTAACTTCATTTAGTTTAAGTTCATCTTCATTTAACTCGGCAAGATTGTTAAGCGAATCAATATCCGGCGCATAGACTTTCCAATTAATAAAATCAGAAGCAATTAAAGTGAAGTTATATCCTTCACCTGAATTAAACTGTCCAAGCAGATAACCAGCCAATTGTTCTTTTGCGTGATCGAGAGTTAGCTTAAGATCATTTTCAAATTCAATTATTATTTTGTTGTAAAGAGTATCCGCACTTCCTCTGTGAGTTTTTTGTTTTCGTGGAATGTTGAGAATTGTAGTTTCAGCGCCAAGAGTAATTTTATCAATTATCTTTTTGATTTCAGCATCATCACTATAAAGCCGATTAAGTAAATCTTTGAACGCTTCTTTTTTAGTAAGCTCTTTGTTGGAAGATTTAATCTTCTGGAGATATTCTTTTATGTGAGATAATTTTTCTTCAGCTAGCATTAAAATCTTGCACAAAATGTTTTATCAAACATAAAAATTTAATCTGTGAAAATCAGCTTTATCAGTATCATTATAAAGATACGTCCTGGTTTTTCTACTATTGTAATTAATATCTTCATTACTTTTAAGAGTTTGCATTTCCTTAATCTATTTTTCTGTGATTTGTTCTATTAGTGATAAACCCATTCTGTTGTTCCATATTACTACCTATATTTAACTTAACAAATATGAAAAAAATTTTTAGTTCACATACTCTCTTCAATGAAACTGTATAATAATAGCAAAGCAAAATTTATTTCGCTAATAAATATTGTCTTTTCGTAATAAGCGAGATAAATCTCGCATTACATGATAATTTCACACAATTTCCAAAGAGCAGCTGTATTGTGCAGTATAGTATCGAGTGAGGGCTTTGCGGCTGGGAATTTCTACTTCGGTTTCTACTTCAGTGAGATTCTGCTAAAAATCAAAAGCCTTGTAAGTTATTGTCTTAAAAGGCTTTAGTTAGTGAGCGCGGGTGGGCTCGAATTTATCCGCTTTGGTTGACCACCGACCCTTTGCTTAAAAGTATAAGGCCAGATGGTGTATCCATATCACAGTTAAACTAGAGCCTTTGTAATTTTCATAAATAGATTAGGTTTTAAGGTTGTTCATCATTGTTCCTCACTAAATAAGTCAATATAACTTCTATAACTAAATCGACGATTTCGTGTATAACCTGTCATCTCATTTAATATACCCAATTCTACAAATTTATTAATTAGTGTATTAGCAGCTGCATAAGTAGTTCCTGTTATTTCCTGAACTTTTTTAACAGTTATAATTGGATGTTGATAAAGTGTTTCAAGAACCTTTAATCCTGAACCTACAGCACGTCCAAACTTTTCTGTAATAATAGCACGGTGTTCTTCTCTCATAAGTAAAATCTTTCTAATAGTTTCAGAAGCTTCATTACTTATATTTATTACTCCCTTCAGAAAGAATGCTATCCATGACTCCCAATCACCTCTATCTCGAACATTTTGAAGCATATCATAATAAGTTTGTCTATACTTCTTGAAATAGTAAGATAAATACAACACTGGTTTCTGAAGTATTCCACGCTCTGTTAACAAAAATGTTATAAGCAATCTACCCAGTCGTCCATTACCATCAAGAAAAGGATGTATCGTTTCAAATTGTGCATGAATCAATGCAATTTTAATAAGGATAGGTAAATCATCTTGGGTATGAATAAACTTTTCGAGCTCACTCATTGCTTCTAATACAATATTAGGCGGTGGAGGAACAAAAGTAGCTTCAATTAGTGAACAACCTTCAGGACCAATCCAATTCTGACTTTGTCTAAATTCACCAGGCGTAGCATGACTACCTCTAACATTTTCAAGAAGTTTACTATGAATTTCTTTTATTAATCGTAATGAAACAGGTAATTCTTTTAATCTTTGCAAACCATAATTCATAGCCTTGACATAATTGATAACTTCATTTACATCACGGGGCATTGAATCTGAGAATATCTTTGCTTCTGCTTCAAGAAGATTTTGAAGTGAACTTTGTGTGCCTTCTATTTGACTGGAAAGAACAGCTTCTTTGCGAACATACATCATCACAAATAAATCAGGATTTGGAAGTGTCGTAATTGAGCCATCAAGACGACCTAAAGCTCTATCTGCTTCTGAAAGTAAAGATTGAATCTCCTTTTCAATCTTTACAGGTGGCTCTGGAGGAAGAGGTGCGGGTATAAAAGTTTTATATCCCATTGGTTGTTGAACATACCTGCCTGCTCTATCGCTAAAAGTCATATTATAGCCTCACTTTAATATAGCTATTCCTTTGTTGCATATTATAGTTTAATTTTATCAAGGAAAAGGTATATTTCTATATATACATTAAAGTTTAATATAGACATCTTATATTCCCATCCCAAAATCTCCTATAACAATCTTGTGCGGGTTATCAGTGATAGCTCCTCTCCTCTGTATTGAAAAATAAAACTCCGGTTTTAATTCCATTTTTACAACCGAGTAGTTCATGATTTCGTTTCCAACTTTTTCCATAAGATGGATTAGAGAGCATGAAATCAAAAGTGTGACCTAGGGGTGCATCATTTGAGAGTATGAAATATTCAGACCCCCCAACAATATTATCAACTGCATCACCTTCACACTTTAAGAGCATGTCCACTTTGCAGATGGCGTAAGTTTCGGGATTAATTTCCTGTCTACAAAGATGAACTGAGACTTGCCTATTCAATACTTCTTGCTTCCAAATAAAATTTGTAATCCAGGTTATTTGTTTACTATTCAACATACTCACCATGGAAGTTTGTAGTTTGAATAGTGCTTTGTAATTATTATCTATTTCCCAAATCAGAATGATTCAAGAGCTTTGCTAATGTATCTTTCTTTAACCTAAACTATTGTTCTTCTTTTAATACACAATTGTTTATGAACATAAAAGACTAATAGCAAATCAATAATAAAATTACTATAAATAGATTAAACATCAAATAGTGGAAGTATACCTGTTAAGTAAAATCAATTTAAGAAAGCGACTGCATACTATAACTTCTACTTATTAATACTAACCTAATATTGTTCCTCAGTGAAACTTAATGCAAAGTATTTTGCACTAAGATATTCCTCACATCATCAATGCTCATATATCCATTACAAAGCTTCATACTTCTTCGATGAATTACATCACTGCATTTACATCATTGAAAAAGATTATGCAGTTTGTCAGCCAAGTTGGTGTTAATCTTTTCGATAAGCTTATACTTGTAAACCTGCATTCTAATCTTAAACATATCACAAATGTGCATCAGCAGAATCAAAGTTTGATATGCATTACCTTCTTGAATGCATGAATAGCTTCACAGTTATCATTAATGATATCATAGGCTGTATTGGTATTTATGTTTATCCAACAAGGAGATTAATTCAAACTCAGTGGATTAACTCTTCTGATATTGCAGGAGAAATTTCTTTGTTGATGGATTCTCACCAAAGAGGAGTTGCATTTTAGTTAAGTGCCGAGAGGAATTTCTACTTCAGTGATGTAAATAACTCATAAATTCTGGTGATTATCAACTTACAAGTTTAGTTACATAAACTCTATAGATATTCCAACTTCCTGCTCTTTGCATTAAAATCAATGTACTTCAGTTTTACTTCAGTCTCATTTTAGAACAATATAGTGATAGTCTGTAACTTATTGATTTGCAATCAGTTACAAGGATAAATACCATAAAGACAACGATTTCCTTAGCTGACTTGTAATCAGCAGGTCGGGGGTTCAAATCCCTTCGCCAGCTCAAAAAAACCTCATTTTTGAGCAAAAAATGAGGTTTTTTATTTTCTCTAAATTTAAATTGTCCCGCTGATTGGCTGTATTTAGACATATTTTTTTACGAACTTTTTTACGAACTTTTCGATATCCTGTCCGTTTTATCCCGCCACTCATTAAATGCTTAGTGAGATAAAATTTTGTGGAGGTGTTTATGATTAAAAATTTTTATCTCACTAAAACTAAAAACTCTCCTTACTGGCAAATTATCTACTACCAAAATGGAAAACGAACTTCTAAAAGCACTGGTACCAAAATTAAATCTGAGGCTCTCCGCTTCTTAACTCATTTCAAAGAATTAATCAATCAAAAAAAATTTTT
>Ga0207433_10003096_pt1 | contig 32514 bp, 21 predicted proteins | sample YelNatPaOPGAMG01_FD_187559 | JGI IMG/M metagenome (GOLD analysis project Ga0207433, IMG submission 187559) | Hot spring thermophilic microbial communities from Obsidian Pool, Yellowstone National Park, USA - OP-RAMG-01 (SPAdes) (version 3) | ecosystem: Environmental > Aquatic > Thermal springs... | reverse complement strand
TACCTTCAAGACCAAATGTTTCAGAAGAGTTAGCCGGAATAGGTTGTCCTACTAAAATAGGAGCTTCGCCTGAAACAGTTATTGTTTTATTGGCAGCTGTTACAGCAGAACCTGATTGTGTAATAACGGCATTCCATGAATCACTTACAGTTTCACCTGATGGCCATGCCCATCCTACAGACCAACTGCTTAGTTCAGATGTGGTGTTATTGCTAACGGTTACATTAGCCGTAAAGCCACCTGTGCTAGCTCCTGTTGTCCACTGACTTGTGATAGCCATTACTACATTACAAGCTGATGTTGTGGTAGGAGCTGATGTTGTTGTAGGTGCTGAAGTTGTAGTAGTTGGTGCAACCGTTGTCGTCGTAGGTGCTGAAGTTGTAGTAGTTGGAGCAGACGTTGTTGTAGTGGGTGCAGCTGTAGTGGTAGTTGGAGCAGCTGTAGTGGTAGTTGGTGCAACCGTGGTTGTTGTCAGAGCAACAGTAGTGGTTGTTGGGGCAACCGTGGTTGTAGTGGGTGCAACCGTAGTGGTAGTTGGGGCTGAAGTTGTGGTTGTTGTTGAGCCAGACGAGCCTACATCGGTACATGGTACTCCATCCAATGTAAAGTTAGTTGGCATAGTATTGCTGCTTCCGCTCCAAGTCCCTTGAAAACCAAAACTTGTACTAGAACCCGGCACTAAAGCAGTTGAACTTGTGCTGTAGGCATTCACAGTTTCCCCACTTTGGCTTATACTGGCATCCCATCCACTCGTGATCTGCTGTCCTGCCGGCCATGTCCAGCTGAGATCCCAAGAATCTAGCCATACCCACGGGGCAATTGCCGATGTTGTTGGTACTGTATTAGTTAGGCTCACATTAGCCGTAAAGCCGCCTGCCCATTGGCTTGGTACTGTGAATTGAACACTGCACGTTACGGGGTTAAGATAAGGCGTAGTTGTAAATTGTAAAGGAGTTGTCGGTGGGGTTGTCGTTGTAGTAGTTGCAGAACTGTTGCCAGCGACAACCGTGACTAGTGAGTAAGCAGGTACTGTCACGGAATTTGCCGTTCCGGTAGTTTGTACAATACCACCAGTACCATCGTAGGTATAAATTGTAGCGTTACCCGATAGAGCAGTACCGGAATTTGAGAGGTTCACAGTATATGGAGTACCGCTCTCATTAGCTAGTAGCACCGATTCGCTTCCCGAGGAACCCACACTTGCATAGGCCGCAACATTTGTTTGATTAGAAGTCGCTGAGACCAAAGAGTCTCCGGGAGCAGTGAAGTCTTTGAGCATTTCGATGCCGTAGTATGTGGGAAATGGCGTATTGGCCGCCGGTTCACACACGCTACCCGTACATGTGGCATTTGACAGAATGCCTTGATCATTTAGATCGCTTTGCCCGTTGAGGTCCGTAGTAGCAGTACCTGCTCCGTTATGCAGATCCCACCAGTCAACATTCGAAACACCAGCCTGTATCCAACCAAGTTCATCAAGCGGAGCAAAAATTCCCGCTTGTATACTTCCGTCTTCATAACCAGAATCTGTCTCCGTTACGAAAATATTAATTTTATTGCCCAGGGTTGCACCATCATACTTTACCAATTGCGCCCTGACACTAGCCACCATGGAAGGAATTGAGGAAAGATTGGCAAACAAACTTGGTACTGAAGTTGAGTAAGGATACCAGTGTATAATTACGAAATTGGCTTCCGCTCCTACATCAGCTAGCACCGTTTGATTCCAGTCCATAGTTTGACCGGGCAGTATGGTTCCGTCAGCATAACCACCGGGTGTCGTCAAAACTACACCGGTTTGTATATTAGGATCGACAGCTTTCATCGCCTGTATATATTGCAACGCCCTGGATCCATAGGTTTGTGGTCCAAGTGGCGTATTTAGGTCTTCCTCCCAGTTGGCGCCGTAGGCTCCATCTCCGTAAACTTCATTTCCTATTTCCCAATATTTAACATTATAGTTATTGGTTACGTTTGCATATTTTACCCAAGCAGCAGCCAACGATGGGGTCCCTGTGCCGTAATTAGCTGTAATGATCGGTTGCGCATTACTTGCCTGAGCTATTTTCATAAAATTAGAAAAATTATCTTCAGGGTTGGCATAACTCATTCCATCATAAGTAGAATTGGTTTCCCAGTTATAAACATCCGATGTAGATCCACCGGGGTAACGTAATGTCTCCACACCAGCCGACTTTAAAAGATTGGGTATCCCAGAGCTGGTAAGGTAGCCGTCATAAACCGCTGTATTGACACCGAATGCCGTAGACGGCACCGTTGCCAAAGTATTGCTTGTGTTTACACTGACTGATACCGCAGAACTCCCGGAATTACCCGTTGCCGCTGCGGCCAGTGGTGCTTGAGTAAAAATACCGCTGGCGTACATCATAGAGATCGGTATTATGGCTCCGAAAATAACGAAAAATGAACGTAATTTACGTAACCGATTCAGTAAATGGAAATTCATAATGAATGGTCTCCTGTCTAAATATTATCTGTTTGATAGACCTAGCTGGATTATAAGAGTTTAGACCGATGAATAAATGCTGCATAGACTCCCCCCAGAATGTCTATTATACATAATGGCATATATATACTCCCATGTCAATCTACTTTTAAGGAAAAATAATATATGATGGAGAGTGGCAATAGCATTACTCTATGATTTATATAATCTACATTCAGTAGATAAATAGATGCTTTATGTGATTTACTTATCCGATTAAGATCTCAGTCATCTTCTAGCATTTGCAATATGCAGATTTGATTGTCAAATATAGTTTCATACTGCTTATCCGAGACTTGCTATATCGACATTGCACCAAAAAATTCTGGGCAGGAATAAAAACTGTCATGGCGTAGTATCTTGTATGGTCTAAGATTTCTGAAAATCAAGCCAAGTAGCCGCTAAACCATCCTCAAGATCATAGGCAATGGAGAACCCTAAAGATTTGGCCTTCGCCGTATCAACTATAACGGCCGGCATTTCGCCAGCTTTGGCTTCTATATGCTCTTTCTTGATGTCTATACCGGTAGCTTGACATGTAAGGTCATATAACTCATTCATAGATACTGATCTGCCCAAACCTATTGTCAATGTATTGGATTGCGGTAGGGACAAACCCAGCTCTATTGAAGAGACGGCATCAAGGACATAAAGGTAGTCTCTTATTTGGTTGCCGTCTCCGTAAATTTGTATGCCGCTATCGGCTAAAGCGGCTTTCATCATCCTGGCCACCACGGAGTCTTTGGCCTGCATTCCTATGCCGTAAATATTAGTAAACCTCAAAGCACATGTCAGCATCTGATAACTTGCCGAGTAGGCTGACATCAACATTTCTCCGGCAGCTTTAGTGGCACCGTATGGAGTTAGCGGGCTGAGCACCATGTCCTCATTGATCGTAGCGCTACCAACATTGCCGACAACGGCATTTGACGATGCAAGAACGAACTTGTTTACTCCCAACTCCCTGCAACGCTCCAAGAGATAGTGTGTGGCCAATACGTTCGTATCGAAAACCGCTTCCGGATCTTTTACGGATTGGAGTACCGATGTTATAGCGGCTAAATGCACTACCGCATCAAAACCCTTGCTAAGTGCTTTAATTGTGGTTGCTCTGTCGCGTAAATCCCCGACTATACATGGAGTTTCGTTATCCGGGAAAGGTTTTAAATCGACGACCGTTACCTCATCACCTTTTTCTCTGAGACGCCTGACAAGATGCTTTCCTATAAAACCTGAACCGCCTGTCACAAGGATTTTCATTACATACTCCTAAAATATTGAGCTCTAAATTATGGCAGATAAAACTTTTCACAAGTCCGACGCTCTCTAAAAATCAAGCTTTTTGTCTCTTTCGACAGAGCTAAGACCGTACTTTCGCTGCAGATTACGGTAATAATTTTACAAATTACCACGTTCGCCAGATTAACATTTGGACTTTCAATTGGGATTGTAGGTATTTGGTAAAATTCTTATCCGCAATCGCTTACCAACTCGGCAAAATTCCTATGTCATTACGCCATTCCAAAGGTCCATCATATGCGCGAGAAATCGCTTTTTGCAAATGCAACCTTGCTGTTTCTATATCATTGTCCGTAGCCACAAAAGCAACTGCCCTGGAAATACCCACGGTCTTATATAAATTTTTACCTATTTTTTCAGCTGCCGAAAAAAATACATCTACTTCCAGATCTCCGGCAACTTCCAAATCAACAGTAAATTCCTTTGGTTCAACAGATTTCCCCAAAGCATATTCAGGTGCCACCAAATAAGTGACTATCGAAGATTTATCGGTGACCTTTATGGTGTCGTTTTGCAATTCTTGGTTTGCTATTGAAATTAAAACGTCGATTAAGTCGCTTTCCAAAAGTGACATAATATTCATAGCCTCCGGGTCACCGAAACGTGAATTGAATTCAATGACTTTAGGCCCTTCTTCGGTAGCAAAAAATCCGGCGTTCATACAACCTGAGAAATGCCTGCCTTCCTCGGCCAAATAGGCTATGACATTACGCGTTATTTCGCACGCCTTATCGTATGTATCTTGAGTGAGGAACGGGAAAAGCCCGCCTTTTAGACTACACGACCCCATCCCGCCCGTACCGGGGCCTTTATCCCCTTCGAACCTGTAAGGATAGTCGTATGTGGCCGGCGGGAAAAAAACCGTTTTACCGTCAGTCATAGCTTGTATCGTAAACTCGGGAGATTGTATTCTCTCCTCGATGATAACGGCACCGTCTCCCGACGTACTTCGCAAAAGATCAGATGCATATTTCTTTGCCGCTTCCAAATTTTCCAAGTGCGGCCCGACTACTTTGACACCTTTGCCACCCGTAAGCCCCAAAGGTTTTACCACAACGTAACCGTTCTTGCCGATTGTTGAAATGGCTTCATCCAATTCATTAGAATTGGTCACAAGCCTATAATCAGGATTGGATTCGGGGGATATGTCTCGCACTATCTGACGTGAAAAAGATTTATTCCACTCTATCTCCGCCCCTGCTTTATTTGGACCGACAGCTTGTATTCCTGCAGCCAGCAAATTATCTATGACACCGTTTGCCAGCGGATCATCGCTTGACACCAATACGATATCGATTTCATTATCGCTTGCAAAATCAGTTATGGCTTTACCGTCGCAAATGTCACCAACGGCGAATTTGCCTCCCGACTTAGACACTGCAGCAATTAAAGTAGGATTGTCGTGACCCATAAAAGCATACAGAGACGATGACTCGGCCATGCGCGAGCCGAGAGCCGCTTCCCGTCCACCATGACCTACTATTAAAGATTTCATCCTTTTTTGCCGCCTTCTGTCGGTTCGATCTGACTTATCAAATAATCTGCATTCCGGTTCGGTCGACCCGCTCGAAGATTACTTTCCAATTTGATGCAGACGACGGTTTGCCAAAGTAAGGTTGGCTTCTCCGAAAGCTTCCGATAACGAAGGATGCGGATGAATGTATTCGGATATCTCCATCGGAAGGGCTTCCCAGTTATAGATCAGCATGCCTTCTGAGATCATCTCTGTGACATGAGGACCTACCATATGTACACCCAGAACTTTACCAGATCCATTGGAGTCATCACCGTGGTTCTTTTCCGCCACTATTTTGACCATGCCGCCTTGTCCGTAAATAAGACCTTTAGCTATTGACGTAAGGGGCACTTTATTGACATCAATCTCATAACCAAGTTCTTTAGCCTGCTTCTCCGACAACCCCACGCTTGCCGCCTCCGGATGTGAATAGGTTGCCCTGACAACACCGGCATAGTCGATGGGAACGTTTTTAATACCGGCCAAAGCCTCGGCAACATGTATACCCTCGGCAAAAGAGGCGTGAGCAAGGGCAAGTGACGGGGGTGGCAAAATGTCGCCGACGGCATAAATATTGGCGACAGAAGTTTCAAGGGTCGCCCAATCGCTTGGAACCACGTAACCTCTGTTCAGTTTAATCCCCACTTCCTCCAACCCGCTGTCCTGTGTTACAGGTTCGCGTCCTATAGCCACCAAAACTTTTTCGGTTTCCAGAGTAATTTGGCCATTTGGCGTTTCGATTAAAGATTTGGCACCTTTTTTCGAAACAGCTATATCCTTCAACTGGGAATTGAGGAGCACGTCTATGCCTTTACGTTTCAAAGCACGCGCCATTTCATTACTTACGTCTTGGTCCTCTGTAGGCAAAACAGCAGGCAAAGCCTCACATATTGTTACTTTTGCGCCAAATGCATGATAGAACGTAGCAAATTCAACACCTATAGCACCTGCGCCTACAACCAAAACAGACGAAGGAATGTCCATAGTCCTCGTGGCGGTATCGGAAGTTATGATAACTTTGCCGTCTTCCGGAAACGAAGGTAGCTGGCGCGGCCTCGAACCAAGAGCAAGGACAATCCCTTTGTTCGCCGTAAGTTCCAAGGTTTCAGACAATTCAGTTACAGGATAACTGCGTTTTTTTGTCTCGGTTATCTCAGCGGCATATGGATCGGGAAGCGGAGTAATAAGGACCTTTTTATTGCTCAGCAGACGGGCAGAGCCTCTGATGACTTTGACACCGTCATGGTGTAGGTGGTCAAGCAGCCCGAAATGGTTTTTTTCAACTATATCGTCTCTCGTAGCGGCCATTTGCAGCGGGTCCACCTTATCGACGGAAGCACTTATCCCCCATCTCGTACGCCCTTCTTCTATGTATTCACTGATTTCAGCGGCATGCAAAAGAGCCTTGGAAGGGATACACCCTCTGTGTAGACATGTTCCGCCAACCAAACCTTTGTCGATCAAAGTAACACTGAGCCCAAGCCCACTGGCCCTCAGGGCAGTACTGTAACCGCCTGTACCGCCACCTATAATAATTACGTCCGGATTGTTATTGATTTCTTCAGAACCCACGCCTGCCTCCTTCACATACCTAGAGTAGTACTTCAAGCAATAATTTTTTTAAAATTATTATCAGATCAACAATACATATAAGCGCTTGCCCAGAACCAGTCTCTGATCCGTTTTTACAATAGTTACCGTTTCTCAGAAAAGTTAGCAATTTTCAAAAGCACCTATCTGTATCTTTGCTCCCATCTATATCAAATGACGTCGCAGTAATACTTTATCAACAAAAATCCATGGTTGGTCCATACGATTGTTCCGGTACACATTCGATGGAAATAGGATAAGAATATGTTTGAGGCCTAACCTATATTTTAGATCTGATGACTCCAGTCATGTTTCACATAATTATCGTCGGATAAACAGGAAAATAGTCAATACTTATACGAGCTTTCAGAAAAAATGCCACAAGTTCAGATATATTATTCCTATAATAGACGTATATAGATCTTAAAATAACTTTCAAACAGGCTTTTTTAAGTGTTATGTTAACTAACCAAGGAGTTTCATGACTGAACGAAATGCGACAACCCGATCAAGGGGTGGTCGCTCAGAAAACAATGAGGCAACAAATGTTGCACACACCTCTGCAACCGGCTCATCAAAAGTCGATACAAAGATAAAGGATAATACTCACCAAGACGGCAACGATGCTAAAGATATGCTCATTGCTTTCTATCGCGAAATGGTATTTATCAGAAATTTTGAATTAAAAGCTTCTGAAATGTATCAAAAAGCCCGTATAGGCGGATACTGTCATCTTAACCTCGGCGAAGAAGCAACCGTCGTAGGTTTGATCCGAGCCATGCAATCTCAAGACTACCTGTTTACTACCTATAGAGAGCATGGCTATGCTCTCAGTAAAGGCAGTGATCCTGGCAGGGTTATGGCGGAATTATTCGGTAAATCAGACGGCATCTCCCATGGGTGGGGTGGATCAATGCATCTGTTTGACAAAGAAACGCACCTGATGGGTGGTTACGGTATAGTTGGCGGACAAATACCTCCCGCCACCGGTGCCGCTTTGGCTATATCGTACAAAAATAAACCTTCGTCTTCATCACCTATAGTAGTTTGCATCATGGGCGACGGCACCACCAACATAGGGGCCTTCCATGAATCACTTAACATCGCAGCCGTATGGAAATTGCCGATAGCGTATGTCATAATAAACAACTTTTTGGGCATGGGAACAAGCGTAGAAATGGCTTCCGGCGAACCGGAACTCTACAAAAGAGGTGCATCCTATAGAATCCAAGGAATACGTATCGATGGTGAAGACCCATTGGAAGTCTATAACAAGTCTTCGGAGATGTTCAAAATTGTCAGGGAAGAATCCCGTCCGATTATCATCGAGGCTGTCAGCCATAGGTTAAAAGGACATTCCGTAGTCGACCCGGCTAAATATCGTTCAACCGAAGAGGTCAAAGAAGCCGAACAACATGATCCGCTTCCAAAGCTGGAACAGCAGCTTCTCAACTTGGGCTATATCGACCGGGAAGCCATCCAAGCAATAGCATCGGACGCCAAAGAACGGGTTGCGGTAGCCGTTTCATTTGCCGAGCAAAGTCCTAACCCTGAGATTAAACAGCTATTTGAGAATGTCTATGCGACAGAAATTGCCAATAACTTCTATCGCATGCCCGGTGAACCCCTTTTTGACGAACACAGTTTCAAGCAGAACACAGAGAATTCAAAATGACGATAAAAACATACAGACAGACGCTTCACGATACCATTGCCGAAGAGATGCGCAAAGACAACGATATTCTGCTCATTGGCGAAGAGATCGGACATTTTGAAGGTTCGTATAAAATCACAGCCGGTTTGCTGGCTGAATTCGGTCCGGAACGTGTAAAAGATACTCCCATCGCCGAAGAGGGCTTTGTCGGAGCGGCAATCGGAGCGGCCATGCTCGGGCTAAAACCGATAGTAGAGATTATGACCATTAATTTCAGTTTGGTGGCCATGGACCAGATTATTAACCATGCTGCAAAAATTCACGCTATGTTCGGCGGTCAGGCCAATGTACCGATAGTTATCAGGACACCGGGCGGCGGCGGACAGCAACTCGGCGCCAGTCATTCACAAAATATTGAAGTATTCTATGCCCATATTCCCGGATTAAAAGTTGTCTGCCCCGCCACGCCTGCAGATGCCAAAGGTCTTCTAAAAGCATCCATTAAAGATAATGACCCTGTATTATTTCTGGAAAATCTTGGTCTCTACGGAACAAAAGGGGACGTACCGGAAGATGATTATACACTTGAGATCGGCAAAGCCAATATCGCCAAACAAGGCAGCGATATTACCGTAATATCATATTCCAAAGCTACGATAATGGCTTTAGAAGTAGCCAACGAACTTGAAAAAGAACAGATTTCAGTCGAGGTTATTGATCTGAGAAGTCTCAGACCTTTGGACAGGTATACGATTGTGGAATCTGTCAGAAAAACTTCTCGTGCAGTTGTGGTCGAAGATGATTGGTTGACATACGGTATAGGTGCAGAGATAGCAGCCACCATCCAAGAAGGGGCTTTTGACTATTTGGATGCACCGGTAAGGAGGGTTGCTGCCGCTGAAGTGCCTGTGCCGTATTCCAAGCCACTCGAGTCGGCATCACTTCCGGATGCCGCAATATTATCAAAAGTGCTTCACCAAGTTTTAGACGCTACCGCATTTAGTCGATGATAGGTTTGATATTATGCCAGAAATTTTAATGCCAAGGCTCTCCGATACCATGGAAGAGGGAAGTATTTCGAAATGGTTGAAGCAGCCCGGAGATATGATCCACAACGGTGATGTGATAGCCGAAGTTGAAACTGATAAAGCCACAATGGATTTGATTGCCTATGAAGACGGTATCTTGTCTGCAATCAAAATACCTGAGGGGTCATCGGCTGTCATAGGAGCAGTCGTGGCCGTTGTGGGTGACGATAATACAGGGGAGACGGAAATTGTTCCCGAAATTCAAGAAGTGGTTTCAGGTGATATAAAAACCGAAAAAAGTTCCGATTCCCCGGCCCAAACTCCGTCGAATCATGCAATCAGTGCGAACGGAGCCGATTCTCGAGTCAATGACGCTAACGCACAATTGCGTATTCCAAGTTCGCCGCTCGCCCGAATGATCGCCCGTAACGCCGGCCTCGACTTATCGGAGATACGGGGAAGCGGTCCGGGAGGACGTATAGTGAGAGCCGATGTGACCGCAGCCGCCGGACAACTCCGCCAAAATGCACCATTGCCTCTCAGAACGCAAGGTGGGACGACAGGTACGCAACTTGCACATACCACGACTTCTCTCCCAACGACAAAGATGCGCAGGGTAACAGCCGAAAGGTTAAGCGAAGCGGCGTTGATACCCCAATTTAGCCTGACGGCTCAAGTCGATTTGACGAAGTTAAACCTATTGCGTCAAGAAGTAAATACTTACCTGGCCAGATATGATGAAAAGGTCTCGGTAACTGATCTGATTATAAAAGCTTGCGCCAATACATTAGTAAAACACGAAAAAGTAAATGCATCTTGGAGCGACGATGCCATCTTGCTGCACCAAGGGGTCGATATAGGCTTGGCAGTTGCTTTAGACGAAGGACTAGTGGTTCCCGTCATCAGATCAGCCGATACGATGTCACTCAGGCAAATAGCAAATTCCACAAAAGCGACTATAGATAAAGCGCGCGCTAAAAAACTTACACCTGACGAAATGAAAGGCTCAACGTTTACTATAAGCAACCTGGGGCCTTTTGGGATAGAACAGTTTACGGCAATTCTAAATCCACCGGAAGCAGCCATTTTGGCCGTAGGATCCGCGAGCATGGTTCCTGTAGTCAAAAATGAGCAGATGGTCATGGTCTCCGCCATGAAATTAACTCTTTCAGTCGATCATCGCGTTTTGGACGGAGCTCAAGGCGCATCCTTCCTGAGAGATTTGGTGGATGCTTTAGAAAATCCGGCTTCTATCTTGATCTAGAAGTTTCTGGAAAATAGCCTGTCAAACCGGAAAAGTAGCAATGGTTTAACTAATATTGGCACCTCATGTTGTTCTGAAAACCACAGTGGGCTACAAGAGGCAATGTTTATGGGTAAGTAGGCTGATATCGCATGTGATACGATATGTCAACAAACCTAACATATTTAATAATATGACTGGAAATGATAATGAACAGGCCAAATACCCATAACCAAAGAGTGACCATTGCCGATATAGCACAAGCCGTTGGGGTATCGAAAGGGGCGGTTTCTTACGCACTCAACGACAAACCTGGAATTTCGCTGAAAACGCGTAAAAAAATCCTTGATACAGCGGATAAGCTTGGTTGGTATCCAAATACAGCGGCACGCGCCCTGTCAGCATCCAAAGCTAATGCCTGCGGTCTCATCTTGGCCAGACCTGCTAAAACTTTGGCATTTGAACCATTTTTTATGCAGCTAATTGCCGGCATCGAATCAGAGCTCTCTGCCAGATCAGTGGCATTGGCAATTCAGGTAGTATCCGACATAGAGGCTGAAATGCAAATTTATCAGCGATGGTGGGCAGAACGCCGTGTAGACGGAGTACTGCTGGTCGATCTTCGGGAAAATGACCAGCGAATTAATTTTTTGGTTGAATTGGGACTTCCCGCTTTATTGATCGGGGCTCCTTTGGAGAACCATGAAATACCGGCTCTTTGGCATGACGAGTACAATGTCATGGTCGAGGTTGTACGCTATCTTCATGCACTCGGGCATAAGCATATAGCAAGAGTGGCCGGGGTCCCCGGCTTTATTCATACAATTACAAGGACTAAAGGTTTCCTCACTGCGACCAAAGAACTTAAAATCAAAGCAACCGTGACCAGTACGGATTTTATGGCAGAGTCCGGTTCTCAGGCCACAAGGAAGTTGCTCACCAATCCTCTCCCTCCCACTGCCATCATCTATGACAGCGATATATTGGCTGTAGCCGGTCTGGGCGTTGCTCATGAAATGGGGCTTAATGTGCCTAAGGACATTTCCATCGTGGCTTGGGATGATTCGACATTTTGTCAGCTTGTCCATCCTCCGTTGACCGCCGTCAGCCGTGACATTATAGCTTACGGAGTAAAGGCTGCCAGCAAGCTTCTTGACATTGTCGGCGGAGGAAGCAGAGATGACGAGGAATCTGACCCAGGAAGCCTTATCCCGCGTGCCAGTACGGGTCGACAAGGCCAGTAAAGGCGTTAACCGGTCCGACCGAATGAAATCTTTTGCCCTTTGCTATCTCTGCTGTCCTCTGATCCCACAAGGAAAGCAGATGGTTGGATTTTTAAATTCATAAATGCTGATTTTCAGCTTGCACTAAATAACTTAACCCTTATAGTAATCAATTGGAGAATTGATTTATCTGTTGGATAGTAAAACTATGAATATCCGACAGGTCTGCAGTTTGTAAAAGTTTCGGGGAATAAAAATGGCTGACACAAGAAAAGCTGTATCTATGGGCTTAGAAAATACCTTTTGGATTGGAACTAACTTCTGGTCGCGTCGGAGTGGCCCGCTGATGTGGCATGACTACGACGGCGCATTCGTCAGGAAGGAATTGGAGCAACTGCTGGAAATTGGCTGCAACGTCACACGCTCTTTCCTCTATTGGCCTCATTTTGTCCCCGAAGAACATATGCTTGACCTTGATGTTATAGACCGGTTTAGTGATTTTCTCGATGCCCATTCAGAAATAGGTATGTCAACTATTCCAACTTTTATCGTCGGACATATGTCGGGGGAGAATTGGGACCCATCGTGGAGGAGCGGTCGTGACCTTTACAGCGACGTTACCATGGTGGCAGAACAGGCATGGTTTGCTTACACAATAGCAAAACTCTTCAAAGACCATCCATCTGTAAGCGGATGGCTGCTCTCCAATGAAATGCCCCTTTATGGAGGCAGGCAGGCCTCAGAAAAAGAAGTTTACGCTTGGGCTCAATCGATGGTGCATGCTGTCAGAGCGGCCGGGGCCAAACAGCCATTGTCCCTCGGTGATGGGGCTTGGGGTGTGGAGATGACAGGCGCAGATAATGGATTTTCTCTCAGGACGCTGAAAGATCTGATGGACTTTATCGGCCCTCACGTATATCCGATGCAAAATGACGAAATCCGCGAATTGCTATACGCCTCTTATGTATGCCATATGGCAGCCGGATTTGGTCTTCCCGTAATAATGGAGGAATTCGGGGTAACTTCAGATTTTGCCTCCGAAGAAAATGCCGCCATATATTATAAACACGTTCTTTATTCCACGTTATTAGCCGGAGCCAAAGGATGGATAGCTTGGAATAATTGCGATTACGATGCTTTGGCAGAACAAAACCCTTACCGGCACCACCCCTTCGAGCTTCACTTCGGAATTATCGACAGTAAAGGCCGCTTGAAACAACAAGCCAGAGAAATTTCTTCCTTTGCAGATTTCATCAAAGATTTTGGAAATAATTTATCCGTACCAAAAGCTGAGATAGGGGTAGTGGTCCCGGAACATTTCGAAACTATTTTTCCTTTTACTGAACAATCATTTCGCTCCGACACCGGAAAGCATTTATTCCAGTCCTACCTAAGTTCAAAGTTGGCCGATTTGAATATAGTCATGGTCCGCGAAAAGGATGGCCTGGGCGATGATTGCAAGTTATATTTTTTGCCAAGCACAAAAATTCTAACGACAACCGGATTACAAGATTTACTGACTCATCTCCGTAACGGTGCCTATATCTACCTATCCTACTTTGGAGGCAGTACCAATAACCAAAGAGGTCCTTGGCTGACATGGCTCGATCAATTATTCGGAGTAAAGCACAAACTGAGATACGGTTTGGTCGAACCGATAGAAAGAAACGAAATCAGATTCGAATTCGTAGAAAAGTTAGGCGACATTGCAGTAGGACAAACCCTTACTTTTACGCATTCCGGCAGTAATCAAAATTTGGGCCATCTGCCCATTGAGACAGCCGGAGCAAAAGTAATCGCAATTGACCAAAATCAGATGCCGGCCATTACTTCATATGAGAACGGTGACGGAAAATCGTTTCTTTGTACATATCCGTTGGAACACTTTGCCGCAAACCTGGCAAATGCAAACCCCAACGATATCTCGAAAATATACAGAGCCGTAGCGAAAGAGGCCAATGTATTACCGGATGTATCCGTCGATGATTACCGTATCTCAATAGGGACTGTGCGCATCCTTGGTAAAACTATTATTGTCGCTGCAAATCTTACTTCAGATGAAATTCATATTTCACTTGCGTATAATAAAAACCGTACCTTGCTCTTGCTGAGCGGAGAATCCGTGTCGGAAAAAGTCGTATTTTCACCATATCAAATACATATTTTTGTCATGAGTTAAAAATCGTATTTCGCTATGACGTGATACTTATGATACGAAAGAGACGATTGTAAAAAATATCTTTGCCCTCAAAGCAGATTGTGTTTAACTTATAGCTAAAATTACCTGATGGGTAGTTTCAGCAGGAGGTAACATTGAATACAATAGCCAAAAAAAATTCAAAGTAACATGAAAAAATTAGCCCTGCTGCTTTTGACCGCAGGTTTATTAGCTGGACAGGCAGGTTTTACGGTTATTTCCGCTGCAGCTGCTGGAAACCATCCGGGAACTTCATCTGCTGCCACCGGTGTCGTTACCGTAGCAACCGGCTCTGCCGGAATATTTGTCGATGACTTTAACCCGTTTTCCCCAAATGCCGAAGACCCAGCACGCGGCATGATCTACGAACCGTTATTCTTCTTTGATACCGCTGACGCGGGAAAAGTCACGCCATGGCTGGGAACCCACTACGCATGGGCAGATAAGGGCAAAATACTGACTTTTGAGCTGCGTCACGGTGTAAAATGGACAGACGGTAAGCCATTCACAAGTGCCGATGTGGCATTCACATTGAATCTGATCAAAAGCAACAAAGCACTGAATCAGTACGGCTTGCCGCTGAGTTATACAACGACTGATGGTCCATATCAAGTTGTAGTACATTTTACGCGACCGGCCTATTCCGACCTGAATTATGTAGCCGGTCTCACATATATACTTCCCGATCATATCTGGAAATACATTAAGGACCCACAGACATTTCAAGATAAAAAACCTGTGGGAACAGGAGCCTATGAGGTTACATCCGTTTCCGGTGGCGTAATGACCCTGACGGCCAACCCTCGTTATTATATGCCCGGGTTGCCTAAAGTAAAAACTTATCGTTTCGAATCCTTTAGCGGCAACAAGAGTTCCAATCTGGCAATAGAATCGGGGCAATTGGACTGGGCCGGGGATTATATACCCAACATAGGAACAAACTACCTGACAAAAAATAGTAAATTTTCGATATCAGATATTCCTCTTTCAATAGCATACTTGGTTCCCAACATGAAAAAAGGCATTACCACGGACTATAAAGTCAGGGAAGCTATGAGTGATGCCATCAACAGAAAGTTTGTTTCACAAACCGTATACAACGGATATGCCAACCAGACAAACCCTGAATCTGTTCTAACTCCCAACTTCAGTGAAATACTAAACCCGTCTCTAAAAAACGATACATTTACCTACAGTATTCAAAATGCTAAAAAAACTTTAGAATCTGATGGCTATCAAATGGGAATGAATGGTTATTTTGAAAAAAATAATAAAATATTGACAATTACGTGTAAAGTTGTCTTCGGTTACACCGACTATGTCCAAGATCTGAATATCATCGCAAGTGATGAAAAGGCTGCGGGGATTCGCTTTGTCGTCGACCGCGAGTCATATGCGAAGTTTATTTCTGACCAAGACACAGGCAACTTCCAACTTCTAATCGATAATTTTGGCTACACGCCGAGCCCGTATGTCTTTTTCAATAATTTATTGAATGGCAATGATATTCCTCCTTTGGGTAAAATCGATACAGTCGGAGACTTTGGCCGTTACAACAATCCGTCGATCGACAATTGGCTAAGTAAGATTTCTGCCGCATCGTCTATAACACGACAAAAGCCTTATTTTGATCGCATAGAATCTACTTTTGCCAAGACACTGCCCCTTATTCCCATCTTTGATCAGCAGGATGAACAGGAATTCAATGGTAATGTTGTTACAGGAGAGCCTACGCTCAAAGATCCCTATGCGGCATCAGCCGTTTATATAGCGCCTGATCTGGGCTGGGTGGCTATGCATCTCATTCCCGTAGAACAATAGCTTCCAGAACTACAATCTCATGATATATTTGCTGCAAAATTATAAATATATCATCAGCAGGAGAGATGGAAAACAGGGATAGTTTAGATGTAAGAATCCTCACTCCCAGCAAAGTAGAACCGCTATCTTTTCTTCTTGGTCGAGAAAGCGGAAATCTTACTGCTCAATATCGGCAATATCTTATTCAATTGGCATATTCTCATTCCAGAGCTACAATAACAGACTTTCTCGCTCCGGTTTCACAAGAAAAAGTATCTACTCTTCCTCGCAGCACTATCTTCGTCGACACTTGTATAATAAGCTTTTTGGTCGATATCTCCTTGCTGCAATGGTCCGGTTTTAAAGACAGGAAAAGATTGAAACCTTGATAGCAGAGTATCTTTTTGACTTCGCTCCCCTATTTTTTCTTTGCTCTTTTGCCGTTCTGTTTGCTCAGCTATCAATTCCGTGTATTTCTGCCTAAAGTGATTACCCTGATAGCGTCAAGGATTTAATGGACTTTTACCTCTTTGGTGCTCTGCTATTCTATTGTGTCGATACTCGCTAGCAGCATACCTTGTAGTAGCTGGCTGTTTGGCATGTGCCAAGAAGAAAAGATTTGATAACAGATATCGGAAGCTTTAACGATATCCAGTCTGCTCCTGGTAAAGTATCGGAATAGATCATGGGTATTGAATACGCCAAGATCCACTATACTCACTGCCGTCTTCTGATAAGAAAAGGTTCTAAACTGGTAACGATGTGTATAATCCCATTTCGTCATGAAAAAAATTAAATAAAGGATTTTAGATAATGCCGTGGTTTGATCTGGATGCTGAAACACTAAAGACCTACAGGACAGGGGCCATTGAGCCGGATGATCTCGATACATTTTGGCGTGAAATGAAAGAGAGTGCTGACCTTGCCGCATCTCCTATCCAATTAATTCCTTATAAAAAAAATATTTACAACACCGCAATAGAAGTTTATGACGTAACTTTCTCCGGCGCACACGGTGACCCGATCTGTGCCTGGTATATAAAGCCGATAAAAGCCGCTTCGCCGCTCCCTCTGATCGTCAGCTTCCCCGGATACGGAGGGGGACGCGGTTTGCCGATAGACCACCTCTCTTACACGGCACTCGGTTTTGCTGTTTTCGTAATGGACATCAGAGGCCAAGGGGGTTCGTGGACCATAGGCCATACCGGTGACCAAGATCATGGAGGGCACAGCCCGACTTATCCGGGGATCATGACAAAAGGTATCCACGACCATCGAAAATATTATTTTACGAGATTGTATATCGATGCAGTCAGGGCCGTGGAAGAGGCGGCTAAGCTCGAAGGGATTGACCGGAACCGTATTTTCCCCTCCGGAGCAAGCCAAGGAGGGGCTCTGTCACTCGTCGTCAGTGCTTTACTGCCTGATATCGTTAAAGCCTGCATAGCAGAAATACCATTTTTGGCAGATTTTCCGAGAGCAATAGGTATTTCATCTTATCCTTATAAAGAAATTGCTGATTTTCTGGCTCAGCACTCAGATCTGATTGAACAATCACTTCACACATTACGATACGTCGATACCGCTTTATTAGCAAGGAGAATTACTGCCCCGTGTCTTTTATCTCTGGGCATGATGGATGATATAGCACCGCCTTCCAGTGTGTACGCGATCTATAATGAAATCAGAGGCAGTAAAATTTTGGAAACATACCCATTCACAGGGCACCAAGTCCCCTCAATTCAACAAGAAAAACGGATAGAATTTCTCAAGCAATATATCTAGAGAAAATCACATATTTTGAAATTTTGGTCATTAAATTGATCATCATTGCAATTCGTTATAATCGCCTATAGCTATAGTTAACAATATGATAAAAGAATTGATTAGCTACAGTGATTCTATCGTCATCGATGCAGATGCCGATAAAGTCTATCAAGTAATTTCAGAAATAGAAAACATGGGGAAATTTAGTCCCGTATGCAAAGAGTGTCGATGGGAGACGGATAACCATGGAGAAGGAGGCTACTTTACCGGAAAGAATATCACTCCGGAACGCACTTGGGAAACAAAATCACAAGTATCTGCAGCTATTCCTGGCAAAGAATTCAGTTTTATAGTCGGAGACAATAATGTCAAGTGGAGTTACAAACTCCTAGCGGACAATGGCAAAACGGTACTAACCGAAGAATGGATCGTCTTGCCGGGCTGGGAGCAATATTACAAAGAGCGCTTCGGCACTGATGCTGATATAGCAAAAGTACTTGAAGAAAGATTGGCGACTACGAAAACAGGCATACGTGATACGTTGGCTGCGATTAAAAGTTACATAGAACCAAAATAAAACTACTTTTAATAAAATGCTATGCTATATCTTGTCTGGATATAGCATAGCATATACTAGATAAACGAGTAAAATACTACTTATTATTAGTGATATTATCTCATTGACCGTCATAGTTTTATACCTTTCATAAGAGTACTATTATTTTATAATTTATTACATGCTTTTGCATAAAACCAAAATACAGCGAATACTGCTGAAACAACTATGATTCCTGCAAATGTCTCCAGAGCATACCCCATATATATTCCTCCTAAAATACCTTTGATTTAGCACCGATTAGCTATTTCTTTTTATCCAATCGCAATACCTCTATGTTCAGATTTAGTACATTAACATATGGTGTGCCAAAAATACCTAAAAATCTTCCAACAGAAGTTTGTCTGATATATTTCCTCAACTTTGCCGAAGAAATATGATTCAAACGGGCAACTCTTGGTACCTGTAGATATGCCGCGACCGGAGAAATATCAGGATCCAACCCGCTGGCTGAACTTTCTACGAGCTGTGGCGGTATTTCTTGCATACTAACACCGGGGTTTTCTTTTAGTATAAGAGAAAGATTTGTTTTAATTTCTTTCAGTAATAATGGATTGGTTGGACCATAATTACTTGCGGCGGACGCTGAGGCGTTATAAGCAGGAGTTGTGGCACTTGGTCGCCCCTGAAAATATTTTTTGGACGTGAAACTCTGACCTATTAGGTCTGAGCCAATTACTTTATGGTTATAGGTGATCAATGATCCATTCGCTTGATATGGAAAAAATAGTTCACCTATGCCAAGCACGACTATTGAATACACCAGTCCCAACATCACAAACGCCAACAGCATTAGTCTGGCAGCACTGAAAATTACTTTTATCTTCATCTCTTATCCTTGTATGTTTCTTAGTACTTTATATAATTGATGGCATATCTTCAGAGAAACTACTGAGATCTATCTTGCCAGTGAAACCATATGCAGTGCGGTGACAGCAAGATCTATTAATTTAATACCTAAAAATGGCACTACCAGGCCTCCAAGCCCATATAGCAATAAGTTTTTTCTCAATATTGCTGATGCCGATCTTGCTTGATACTTAACACCTTTTAGTGCCAGCGGAATAAGTATTGGTATGATAATAGCGTTAAATATAATTGCAGATAAAATGGCTGATTCTGGTGAAGAAAGACGCATAATATTTAATGTCTCAAGTCCCGGGTATGCAGCAACAAACATTGCCGGGATAATAGCAAAATATTTAGCAACATCGTTTACTATTGAAAAAGTAGTAAGTGCTCCTCTCGTGATCAAAATTTGCTTTCCTGTTTCCACTATATCTATCAGCTTGGTCGGGTCAGAGTCCAAGTCAATCATGTTACCGGCCTGTCGCGCTGCCATGGTACCTGTATTCATCGCAACAGCAACATCAGCATTAGCAAGAGCAGGCGCATCATTGGTTCCATCTCCAACCATGGCCACCATGTAGCCTTCCGATCTGACAGACTTCACGTATTCCATCTTGCTCACCGGAGTGGCCTCTGCCAGGTACTCATCCACACCTGCTTCTTGGGCAATAGCCGCTGCCGTAATAGGATTATCGCCGGTAATCATGACCGTTTTGATGCCGGCGGAACGCAACATGGCGAGTCTCTCTTTGATGCCGGTTTTGACTATGTCTTTTAATTCCACTACGCCTAATATTTTTTTATTTTCAGCTACAAGCAGAGGAGTACTGCCAGCTTGTGATACCTTTTCTATGACTTGTTCAAGAGCAGTGCCGATCTCTTTTCCTGCCCACTCTGCTACTTGCCTGACTGCGCCTTTACGGATCTGCCTTTCTCCTATATCAACTCCGCTCATCTTCGTCTGCGCACTGAACTCCACAAACTCAAATGAGCCGTCTTCGATATTGACCTGTGGCAAAGCATATTTTTCTTCGCAAAGTGAGACGATCGAGCGACCTTCAGGGGTCTCATCAGAAAGCGATGACAATTGAACTAAATGTGCTAAATAAGCCGCTTCGATACCTTCTGCAGGATATAGATTCGCGGCTTGACGCGCACCCATTGTTAAAGTGCCTGTCTTATCCAAGAGAATAACGCTTATGTCACCTGCTGCTTCAACTGCTCTCCCTGATAGGGCTATAACATTTTTTTCATATAACCTATTCATACCCGATATACCGATAGCAGATAATAAGCCTCCGATGGTAGTTGGAATTAAGGCAACCAGCAATGCCACCAATATCGTTACGCTTACATGGGTATGTGAATATATGGCAAATGGAGAAACGGTAACTACCACAACTAAGAAAATCATAGATAAGCCTGACAATAGCAATGACAAGGCGATTTCATTGGGTGTTTTCTTCCTTACACTTGCCTCTATCAAGGTTATCATTTTGTCAAGAAATGATTCTCCCTTTGCTGCGGTAACACGCACTCTGATTTCGTCAGACAGAACCATCGTTCCCCCTGTAACGGCTGACCTGTCTCCTCCTGACTCTCTGATTACAGGGGCTGACTCACCAGTAATCGCCGACTCATCGACGGTAGCTATTCCATATATGACTTCACCGTCAGCCGGTATAATTTCTCCCTGAGAAACAATAACCTCGTCACCAACATCCAAATCACTGGACGATATTTCCACAATTGAATTGGCAGTAATTTTCCTTGCCGGTGAATCGGTCCTCATCTTTCTCAGTTCGTCGGCATGAGCTTTACCGCGACCTTCAGCCATTGCCTCGGCAAAATTGGCAAACAGGACGGTAAGCCATAACCAAATTGAAATCTGCAGTGTGAAACTGAAATTACTCGAAGAAGAATTCGTTATTAGATAGCGCAACATCTCAGCCGTGGTCACAATAGCCCCGACTTCCACAACAAGCATAACCGGATTACCCATAAGTTCCCGTAACGATAACTTTCTGATTGCTTGTCTTGTGCTGGACTTTATTAAATTCCAACTCCACAAACTGGTCTCTTTACCTTTTCTGGGTACCGGAAGTGAAGATAATTTACTACTCTCCGTATCGGACATACTAACCTCTCATCTGAAACTCTTGGTTCTTAGATAAAATTGCTGCTAACAGTTCTTTTCGTCTTTGCTACCAGAATCAACCAAATAAATGACCTACGCCTGCAGAGAATTGCTCAGCTAATGGACCGAGTGCTAATGCGGGGAAAAATATCAATACCCCCACCACAAGAACTGTCCCCATCAGCAGGATGGTAAACAAAATACCGTGTGTAGGAAATGTTCCTGCATTTATAGGAATTTTCTGCTTTTTTGCAAGTGATGCCCCCATGGCCATGAGTGGTATGTACATCGCGTAGCGTCCAAGTAACATGGCTATACCAACCGTTGACGAATACCAGGATGATGCTGCATTCAATCCTCCGAAAGCAGAACCGTTATTGCCGACACCAGAGCTGAATGCATATAATACTTCTGATAGACCGTGCGGCCCTTGATTAAAAATACCACTCTGGCCTGCTTTTAAAGCAACAGAAAGTGCGGAAAGCACAAGTATTGCCAGGCTTGGAACTATCATTGAGAGCACGGACATTTTAACTTCGTAAGAATCAATTTTCTTGCCCAAATATTCAGGCGTGCGACCTACCATGAGCCCGGCTAGGAACAAGGCAAGGACTGCATAGGCAAGCATCCCCACCATGCCCACTCCCCATGAACCAAATATTACTTCACCCGTCATCATGTTGAAAAGAGGAATGAGCCCTCCCAAAGGTGTGAGGGAGTCATTGGCCGCCGACACGGAGCCCCAAGAAACAGCAGTAGTCCCATTATTGAATAAAGTAGAGCCGGCTATACCAAATCTGGACTCTTTCCCTTCATAATTTTGAGTTGATGCCAAATGAATACCGTGAGCCGCCAAAGCCGGGTTGCCTGCTGCCTCATAGTGATACATCAAAAGAGAACCTAAAATAAAGAGAATTCCCATTACGGCCAGAATAGGTTTGACCTGAAGCTTATTCTTAATCATTTTACCGAATAAAAATACGCATGCTACAGGTACAGACATGCCTAATATTAATTGAAATAACAGAGAAATTATATTCGGTGCTGCATATGGATGTGCAGCATTTGTATTAAAAAAGCCTCCCCCATTATCACCAAATTGCATAATGGAAGTCATGGAGGCAACCGGGCCTTGAGCAATGACCTGTCTTTGACCTTGAATGGTGTGCAACGTCACGTAAGAATGAAAATTATCGGGGCTTCCCAAAGCGATAAGGACTATAGCCCCTACAAATGCCACAGGTATAACCAGCCAAATAGTAGTCCTGACAAAATCTCTCCAGAAATTACCTACTGTTTTTGAATTGCTCCTGCTAAAACCCCTAACTACTACTAAAAAGATACAGATCCCGCTTACAGGAGATATGAACTGCTCAACCGTTAACCAAATTTGTGATAAATAACTTAATGTAGTTTCGCCTCCATAATTTTGCCAGTTGGTATTGGTTATAAAGCTGATAGACGTATTAATGTTTGTCCAGAAAGGAACTCTGCCCATATGGGCTGGGTTAAACCATGGCAGGATCGGTTGCAGTGCAAGAAGGATCATCAATATAACAAAACCTACGAGATTGACTGCCAGAAGAGCAAATAGATATCTTGTCCATGTCATCTCGGTATTTTGGTTAATGCCGCAAAAGCGATAGACCCCGTTCTCTAATGGTAGAAATAATTTATCTGCGAATGTTTTTCCATTTTCTAGAAATTTATACATATATATACTAAGCAATTTACCTATAGGAATAAGTATTGCAAGTAGAACGAATACTTCTATGATTCCTTGCCAAGTCATAAGATTGTCATTCACCTCAGTATAATAAGAATTATCTATTGCTTATCTGTAAGTATTTACTTCAGTTGTAACCACTAGTAAAATATATAACAGGAATATCTATTAGGTATTTTTATGTTTATATATTTTTTATATGTATAAGTCAGTTTTTTATATATTTTTTATACCACTAACTTTACCAAAATCTCTGGAATGCTATAATTGCTTTAATGACAAGAGGCAGACTTCGTATTTATCTTGGCGCCGCTCCCGGTGTAGGAAAAACATATAAGATGTTAAATGAAGGCTGGCGAAGGCGAGAGCGCGGCACTGATGTACTGATCGGGTGGGTAGACACACACGGTCGCTCCGGAACATCTTCCCAGATACGTGATATGGAAATTATCCCTCCCAAAGAGGTATTTTATCGGCAGCAAGAATTTCACGAAATGGACTTGGATGCCATTATGACACGCCATCCGACTGTTGCGCTTATCGACGAATTTGCTCACAGCAATATTGAAGGCGGCAAAAATGAGAAACGCTGGCAGGACATCAACGAGCTGCTTGATGCCGGTATAGATGTTATTACAACATTAAATATCCAGCACCTTGAATCACTTAGTGATGTAGTGGCCGCTATTACAGGTATAATTCAACATGAGACCGTTCCCGATACAATAGTCAGAAGTGCTGATCAGATAGAATTCGTAGATATGACCCCGGAAGCTCTCCAACGTCGCTTGGCTCATGGCGATGTTTACCCAAAAGAGCGAATCGATATGGCACTTACTAATTATTTTCGCTTGGGTAATCTGGTTGCTTTGAGAGAACTTGCACTTTTATGGGTTGCCGATAACGTAGATGAGCAACTCCAGTCTTACAGAACCAGGCATGGTATCGATGTCCCATGGGAAACCAAAGAACGAATACTTGTTGGACTGACCGGCGTAGAAGATGGTGAACATTTAATTAGACGTGCTGCCAGAATGGCACGCAGGACAAAGGGAGATCTGATTGGGGTTCATATTATTGCCGACGATGGACTCTCCAAGCGGCAAGACACATACTTAGATAGAATGCGCCTATTGCTTGAGCAGCTGGGAGGTACTTATAAAGAAATTATTGGTAACGATATAGCAGATTCATTAATAGAAATAGCGAAATTAGAAAACATTACCCAAATAGTTATAGGAAGCTCACATCGCTCTAAGTTAGCAAAGCTATTTGGCGGTTCTATAGTTAATGAGGTTATCGATAAATCAGGAGATATGATTGATGTTCATGTTATCAGTCATACAAATATAAGAAAGCATAATATCTATCCCGATACAGCAAAATTTTCCCATGGGAAAGTAAGGAAACTTTTAAGTAAATTTATAACTGCAAAAAAAATTAGTCTTAGACTGCAAATAATAGGACTGTTATTTGCATTACTGACATTGCCTCTGCTTACCGCCGTCTTAGTTAGTTTCCGCACACAATTACCTGTAGGTGAGGTGTCTCTCATCTACATAGTACCTGTCGTACTGGTCACCGCTATCGGAGGAGCCTTACCCGGGTTGTTATCAGGATTGGCCGGATTCTTTCTTTTGAATTGGTACTTTACTCCTCCGATAGGGACTTTCAGCATAGCAAGCGGCAGGGATATAACAGCATTAACTATCTTTATCCTGACAACTATCATCATCAACATACTTGTTGACAAAGCGGCGCGAAAATCAATTGAAGCTCTGCATATACGGTCTCATGCGACGGCCTTAAGCAGGGCTACCATGGCTATTTTGCAGGAAGACGACCCTTTGCCAATAATAGTAAGAGAGATTGAACGTAACTTTTTGATAACCGGACTCTCCTTGATACGTCAAAATGGCGACATAACAGAAATCGTTATATCCTCAGGATCTGCTCCTCCCAAGACGGCAACAGAAGCTACCTTCGCTTTTCCTGTTTCAGAAAGCCAAACGATTCTTATTACATGCCATGAAATAAATCCTCAAGACAAAGAAATGTTAGAAACTTTTATTAACCAAATTAAAGTGATATTAGTCAACAAAGAACTTTCTTTCAAAGCTCAAGAATCAGTCGCCCTCTCTAAAGCAAACGAAATAAGGACCGCTCTTCTCGCTGCGGTGAGCCATGACTTGCGGACTCCTTTGGCATCCATCAAGGCGGCAAGCACTGGCTATTTATCCAACGAAGGTTCACTCGGTGATGGAGAAAAGCAGCTTTTGATTAGGACAATTGATGAAGAGACAAATAGACTCAATACCCTTGTTGATAATCTATTAGACATGAGCCGTATTTATACCGGATCTATGCAACTGCATTTTATCCGAGTTGGTATATATGAAGTTATATCTTCTGCAATCGTTTCTCTTGGAATAAAAGATAATCAAATCGCTACATATGTACCTGAATCTTTGCCGGAAATAAATACTGATCCTTTTCTACTGGAGAGAGCCGTTGCCAACATGTTATCCAATGCTATAAATGTATCTCCCGAGGGTGAACATATAAAAATTGTTGCTGAGGTCATCTCGGACAAGTGGCTGGAAATTCGCATCATAGATCGCGGCCCAGGCATTGCCGTAGAACACCGGGGTCAGATATTTCTGCCGTTTCAACGACTTGGAGACGACACTTCCGGTAAAGGAGTAGGATTGGGTTTAGCGGTAGCGAAAGGGTTTATTGATCTCTTGGACGGAAAAATCGAGATAGAAGACACACCCGGTGGCGGTGTCAGTATGGTGATCAAATTAAAATATATAGCCGAATAAAAATTATAGATTACGGTACCTATAAATTATATTTAGTGAAAAGGTTATGCAGCACATAATAATAGTAGATGATGAAAAGCCGTTCTCACAAGCTCTGTCGATCAGTCTAAGAGCTTCCGGCTATCAAGTAAGCTGTTTCTATAGCGCAACGTCTGCTTTAAACGCACTCGTCAACTTAGAACCAAGCGTTATATTATTAGATCTCGGCCTGCCGGATTTAGACGGTACAGAGTTTATATCGGCACTCAGAAGCTGGTCGCAAATTCCTATTATTGTGCTGTCGGCACGCAACGACCAGAATAACAAAATAGAAGCCTTAGACATAGGAGCAAATGATTATGTTACAAAACCATTCCATATGGGAGAACTCCTTGCCAGGATAAGAGCGGTTTTACGTTATAGCATACCAATCAACTCATCTCCTGAAGTAAAGACAGATGATTTTATAATATCCCTGGAATCCAAACAGGTATATCTAAATGACGGAACTAACATACGTCTGACGCCAACTGAATGGCAGATACTTGAATTACTGACACTGAACGCTAATAAAATAGTCACTCAGACCTACATGTTGAAGCATGTTTGGGGTAGCGGATATGAAGATGAGTTCTCATATCTAAGAGTTTATATAGGCCGCCTCAGGAGAAAATTAGAACCTTCTCCGTCACACCCTCTATATTTCATCACTGAGCCGGGTATGGGCTACAGATTTAATATCGTTACCTACAACAGTAAAAATTCTAATTGACAAATTAATATCCGAATAGCACTGATATGTAATATCTTTTTATTTTGAGGAGCCCATTACTATTCTGCCTGTTCGGTAAACTGCCCTCATGTAAAATGAGATTATAGGACCTTACAAAAGCAGTTGCTCATTGACTATATTACCGCTTCATCACCCTTCAGCGGGTATCAGGTTGGAAGTACGGCAATATGGTCCCGGATGCAAACCATATCGATGGACAAGAATCTATATCCTCTTATAAAAAACATGACAGCGCTCCGTAGGAAAATCTCAGAACGCCGTCGTGTTTTATAGGTATCTAGACCACTTGGTACTGCCGAATAACAGTCGACTCCTCCAATTCCGGAGAGTGCATGGTGAACAACTGGATAAATCCGCCGAAGAGTATCAGGCATTGCCCTACTACATAGAGTATGGCCCCGGCGTTACCCGTATCCAAGGTCTGCCCGTGTCCCGGAGCAGAAAATGTCCAGACCCCAAGACCGATGGTAGCCAATACCATACCCACCAATATACTTGCTGACATCAAATTTTTCAATTTAGCGCCGATGCCGGAGGTATCACTTAACAATTCAGCCGCCAATAGGAAGACAGCTATCACCGGCAAAGAGCCAAACACCAGGAGTAAATGCGCTCGTGTAAAAATTTGGTCATTGACCACAGAAGTTGCTGAAGACGTACTAGCAAAGCCGTATCGAGATTCATTCATCTCTATAAAATAGCCATATACAAACATAGCGGCACATGCCATGACATACGTCATATAGACAGCTAAGCGAACCGGATTGAAATGCTTCTTTATGCTATTGCCTGCATTCCTGAAACTGCCGCGGATCTCAGGCAGCATGGAAAATGCCAACACTAAAGCCCCCAGACCCACAAGCCCCGTCAATGAATCATCCATCGCTATACCGTTGGCCCCACCGGCGCCGGACGGAAACCATGCAGGGATCGCGAAAGTTCCTATAGCAGAAATTGCATATATTCCAGAGTAAAGTGCAATACCGCCAAGCATGATAGCAACACCAATACGTGCTGCCTGCTTACGTATCCCCGCCAAAGCGGAATAACCAAAGGCCTCTGCCGCAAGAAAGACTATACCCGCCATGAAAGATGGGAGCATACCATGCGAATGTGAGGTAATAATATTACCCATCAATGCAGAGTTACTCTCATGCTGCCAGGAAGCCCAAAAAGACCAGCTGATCCCTACTTGAGAAGCCGCCGCCAATAATCCCAGAACTACCCATGTCAGGACAGAAATCCCAGCAAAAAACACTGCCCAGCGTATTTCTGCTTTTTGCGGAGAAACACTTTCCCCAAGCGGAGGCCGGAATGCCCCGTAAGCCAAATCTAAAACAAATATTACCGTAATTGCAAACAGTTCAAGTGTGCACGGCATAATAACCCAATAACCGAAACTGATCAGCGAAGAAATGTGATGTAAGTTACCATATCCCAAGACAAGAAATCCTGCTCCTTCAAATATCGCTACCAGAGCACTGTGTGATATCAGATAGCGTACCCAATTATGCGTAACAAAAACTCTCGTGCACAAAATCAAAAATAAAAGAGATGCAGGTAACATAATGGCATGGTAAAACCATATCATCGCAGGGGTAAGATCTCCGTTACTGGCATCTTTCAACCATGGAACAGTAATAAAACTCAAAAACGTTACGATAACTATCCAGGCAGTTAGAATTCTTGCCATTCTAGATGAAAATACATCTAATCGCCCACTAGGTATATTTATACTAAATTGATCATTTCTAACAGAAATATCTGTCATATTTCCTCCTTTATTGGATATTGATTAATTCGCTTCTAAACTTATAAAGAGAAGCATATAGAAACGATCAGTATTAAAACCAGATAGCTAGTTGCCAATTTGATAGCCATTGGAGATAGATGTTTATGCCATGGTATAAGAGCAGAAAGTATAATGATACTTATCGACCATAAAATAACTATTGCTATTGTCGCCAAATGTCCTACAGATAAAGGTTCGATACCGGCCAAAGCAACTATTGCAAAAGTGCTCATGACAGAACCCGAGAGCACCATTGCCAATGATAATGATAATTTACTCCAAACTACTGGGGCCATAGGAACACCTGCTTTCCTATAGTCGTCCAGATAGCGAGTAGCAATTAGCCAGATATGTGTAGGAACCCAAAACATCACCATCAGACCCAAGAGAAGCGGCAGTGTTGTAATAGGTTTTGCTAACGCTACATAACTACCCCATAGTACCAATCCCCCTACAGGAGCGCCTAATACGATACTCCACGGAGTCATTTTTTTACTTAAAAGACTATAGATAATTACGTTGTCAAGAAATGCAAAGGCGAAAAAGGTAAATGCTATAGTGCCGAGTAGGGATGCTAGGATAAAACCGGCTAATGTCAATACTGTCGCTAGCATAATAGCATTTTCTAGGCTGATGATCCCCATAGGGATTGCTCTCTTCTTTGTCCGAGGCATCACAGAATCTATTTTTCGATCAATTAGATTTGTCCATGATTCGGCTGCGGCACTTAGTAGCACAGTGGCTAATACAGGTTTTATGAATGCAATAATACCTATATTGTTTACATGTCGTTTAGCCAGGATCTCTCCGGTAAAAGACACTAGAGCAAATGTGACTATAATGTGAGGTTTTATAAAATTAACATACTGCTTTATATAAAATCCCCAACTTTGCTTTGTCTCTTCATGAGCCTCTTCTAATACATCAACCAATACTGCCATGTATTAGATGTTACGCAGACAACTTCTCATCAGCCAGTGTCAGAAGTCCCTAAACTGAAAGTTCTAAAGTCATCTAAGAAAAATTTCTATAGTGGCTAAGTAGTATTGCCAGTAATTTTTAATACATCAGTAGTAAAAAGTAAGTTATGAAGAGGCTTTTCATATCTAAAATCAAAATGTTGTCAACAAGCTAATACAAGTATTTGTAGTTTCTAATATCTGTATTCTATTGATACTTGCAAGATGTACTCCCGCCAGGCATCCTAAACTTAGGTCAAAATATACTCACGATGTATCTCTATTCACAGTGATACAATTTCTCAGAACCATCTCGCTAGACATTCTGCCAAGACTTTCCCAGAAGAGGTAATTATTGGTCATCCTCGTTTGACAAACTGTCCTTAATCTCCTAATAGATAATGATAAATAACCACCTATTTTGATATCTATATCTCTATTTTCTTCATTATGGTTGCTATATCTATACCACACAATTCATCCGGGAAATCTAAGAGAGGTCTTTGGGTCGAATCAATATTCTTGCTTTTCCTCGCAGGGTTGACAAGCTCATATTGGCTTACATACGACTGGACGGTAAGAATATAACCCACCGTTGTCCGGGTTATTTCACGGCCATCTTTTACTTCCTGTGATAGCGTACCAGCTGAATAAGTCGATCAGGGCTCCGGCGAGCAAAACTGCAATGATGGCCCAGTCTAAAATGCCCATTTGCCCCCCAGCCACCGGAATGTTATATACCTCGTTGACCACAAAAGCACGATAGCTGTCATGTGCATCACGGTAAGATCCCCCGGCAGTGCAATTACCGGCTGATGAGCAGGACAGCGTAGAGATATCGGCATTCCCACTCTTGTTGAGTGCTCTGCTGCCCGGCACCTCGATAGCATTACGCCAGATGCCATCTACTTCGTTGACTAGGAATACCTGGAAGTTGTTCTTGGAAACCAGGTAAACCCCTCCTGCGCTACAATTGCCGACAGAGGGGCAGGACAGAGCGGTGACCTTGGCGTAGCCATCGATATTGAGTGCTCTGCTGCCTGGCACCTCGATAGCATTGCGCCAGATGCCATCTACTTCATTGGCTAGGAATACCTGGTAGTAGGTACTAGCGTCCGTATAGTATCCTCCTGCACTACAATTACCGACAGATGGACAGGACAGCGCTGTGAGCGCGGCAACTCCGTTCGTGTTGAGTGCCCCACTACCTGGCACCTCGATAGCATTGTGCCAGATGCCATCTACTTCGTTGACTACAAAGGCCTGGGACTTGTAGGTGGATTCCTGATAAGCCCCTCCTGCACTGCAATTGCCGACAGATGAACAGGACAGCGCTGTTAGTTCAGCGTCCCCGCTATTGTCGTGTCCGGCGGTGCCGGGCACCTCGATAGCATGGTGCCAGATACCATCTACCTCATTCGCCACGAAGGCCTGAGACTTGTAGTTGTTGCTCGTATAGTATCCTCCTGCACTGCAATTGCCGGCGGATGGACAGGATAGGACAGTGATCTCGGCCATACCATCGATATTGAGTGCCCCGCTGCCGGGCACCTCGATAGCATGGTGCCAGATACCATCTACCTCATTCGCCACGAAGGCCTCCTGGTCATGGGAATAGCCTAAAGTATGGCTATATCCCCCAGCACTGCAATTGCCGGCAGATGAACAGGACAGCGCTGTTAGTTCAGCGTCCCCGCTATTGTCGTGTCCGGCGGTGCCGGGCACCTCGATAGCATTATGCCAGATACCGCCTACCTCGTCCACCACGAAGGCCTGCTGCTTCTGGGAAGAGCCGGAGACACCGGTGTCATACCCTCCTGCACTGCAATTGCCGACAGATGAACAGGACAGCGCTGTGAGCTCGGCATTCCCGCTGTTGCCGGGTCCGGCGGTGCCGGGCACCTCGATAGCATGGTGCCAGATACCATCTACCTCGTCCACCACGAAGACCTGGAATTTGTTGTTGAAGCCTTGGTAAGCTCCTCCTGCACTGCAATTACCTACAGATGGACAGGAGAGTGCTGTGAGCTTGGTATCCCCGCTGTTATCAGGTCCGGCAGGACCGGCCACCTCGATAGCATGGTGCCAAACTGGACTCATAATCGAAGTCCGGTGAGTAGGACGGGATACCGCTTTCTGGCCCCCTGGTTTGGAAGAGAGCAGTAGAATGTGCGTAATAGTTGCCTTATGTATAGTTATAACTGTCTGGCTTCTTGTAGCAATAATGGCCGTTACAAGTGAAAGTCCGACAAGCACTGCCACAGCGGCTAAGCTAAGATATGCCTGTCGTCTTCCATTCACGATTGAGGCACGGAGTTTAGTAAAAAGTCTGCATAACAACATTTTCATTCCTTACTGTGATTTAGAAATATTAACATATCTTGAATCTTGCTGAAAAGTAGATTGCAAATGTATTTATTACTTTTTTATCTGGGAATATAGTTTCTCCATCACCCTTGTCTGCAAGTAGCTGCCCATGGACTACATGATTGCCAAAACGGGTTACCATCGAGGAAAATATTCTCTTGCTCTGGGTACTTAATGCATTTAATATACCAACTACATTGATTGGACAAACAAGCTTTCGAATACTAGCAACATAGGCATTATGAGAAAGATTATTTTGTTCTTGAATACAGACTTAGGTTTCTAGACAGGGAAAGATTAAGGACAGTAGTCGAGTTCGATATGCCTTGTCTGAGCAGATCTATAACTTTTACAATACTTAAAAGTGACACAGTACTTTAGATTATCTCACGCCAAAGAATTCGCAATTATAAAAATTATTAGAGAAGCAGTTCGGACTCACGCAATACTACTCGAATGAGCGGATGCATGCCAAGGTCATGTGAGCCAGATTTGCGATACATCCAGAAAAGACCAGATTGCTCCATCTCATCATTAAACTAAAGAGTCCCTGTCATCTTGATAATGACAGGGACTCTTTATCTGTTATGGATAAAGAAGATTTGCTTTCCTAGCTACTACATGGTTGACCGTTTAGGGTAAAGGAGG
>Ga0207433_10003095_pt1 | contig 32517 bp, 29 predicted proteins | sample YelNatPaOPGAMG01_FD_187559 | JGI IMG/M metagenome (GOLD analysis project Ga0207433, IMG submission 187559) | Hot spring thermophilic microbial communities from Obsidian Pool, Yellowstone National Park, USA - OP-RAMG-01 (SPAdes) (version 3) | ecosystem: Environmental > Aquatic > Thermal springs... | reverse complement strand
CTGAACATGCGGCCCTTGGGCGTCGTGGCGCAGGCCGCGCAGGCTTGGGCCGCGGCTGCCGACCTGCCGCTGCTCGACAGCCGCGAACCGCGCAAAACCGCTGGCAGCGCCGAGCCTGACGCTGCGGCACAGGCGGCGGCCGAGCCGCAGACCGTCGCCGCCGCGCAACAGCCCCCTGCAGCCGAACCCGCCACTGCTGCCGAAACTGCCGCCGCCGCGGCGCAAACCGTGGTCATCGACCGCCCGTTGCGCTCCGGGCAGCGGGTGTATTCGCCTGGCGATCTGATCGTGCAAGGCGTAGTCAGCCATGGCGCAGAGGTCATGGCTGAAGGCCATGTTCACATCTACGGCACGCTGCGCGGCCGGGCGCTGGCTGGAGCGCGCGGCAATACCGCAGCACGCATTTTCTGCACCGGCTTCGAACCGGAGCTGGTCGCCATCGCCGGCATCTACCGCACCGCCGAGCAGGACTTTCCGCCTGCGGTGCGCGGCGCACCGGCCAGCGTGCGGCTGCAAGGCGAACAACTGCTGATCGAACCGTTGGCACTCAAATAATTCACGAAGGACTCGACTCATGGCCAAAATCATTGTGGTGACTTCGGGCAAAGGCGGCGTGGGCAAAACCACGACCAGCGCCAGCTTTGCCTCGGGCCTGGCGCTGCGCGGCCACAAAACCGCGGTCATCGACTTCGACGTCGGGCTGCGCAACCTCGACCTCATCATGGGCTGCGAACGCCGCGTGGTGTACGACCTGATCAACGTCATCCAGGGCGAAGCCAAGCTGACGCAAGCGCTGATCAAGGACAAGCAGTGCGACAACCTGTTCATCCTCCCGGCGTCGCAGACGCGCGACAAGGACGCGCTGACGCAGGAAGGCGTCGAGCGCGTGCTCAAGGAACTCGACGACATGGGCTTTACCTACATCGTCTGCGACTCGCCCGCCGGCATCGAAAGCGGCGCGCTCATGGCGATGCACTTCGCCGACGAAGCGCTGGTGGTGACCAATCCCGAGGTCTCGTCGGTGCGCGACTCCGACCGCATCCTCGGCATCTTGTCGAGCAAAACCAAGCGCGCGATCGAGGGTAGCGAACCGATCCGCGAGCATCTGCTCATCACCCGCTACAACCCCAAGCGCGTGAGCGAAGGCGAAATGCTCTCGCTGTCGGACATCCAGGACATTTTGCGCATCGAGCTCATCGGCGTGATTCCGGAAAGCGAGGCCGTGCTGCAGGCGTCCAACCAGGGCACCCCCGCGATCCATCTCACCGGCAGCGACGTTGCCGAGGCGTACCAGGACGTGGTGGCGCGCTTTCTCGGCGAGCAGCGGCCGTTGCGCTTCACCGACTACCAGAAACCCGGGTTGTTCAAGCGGCTGTTTGGCGGTTGAAGCGGAGACACGCCATGTCATTCCTCTCGTTTTTTCTCGGCGAAAAGAAAAAAACCGCTGCAGTCGCCAAAGAACGCCTGCAAATCATCCTCGCGCACGAACGCGGCGGCACCGGCGCCCCGGCGGACTGGCTGCCGGCGCTGCAGCGCGAACTCGTCGGCGTGATTTCCAAATACGTCAAAATCGACAGCGACGACATCCAGGTCAAGCTCGAACGCCAAGACACGCTGGAAGTGCTGGAAGTGAAAATCGAAATTCCGCCGCACTCCAACTGAAGGCTGCAGCCGGCCTGCTGCGTTTCAATGCGGCGCGGTGCTGCGCGCCACGCGGGCGAACAGCGGCAGTGCCAGCGCCTGCGTCAGCAGGCAGAACGCCACCAGCCAGGCGACATCCGCCTGGTACAGCACGCCGATGGCCACGCTGCCGCCAAACCACGCCGCGCCGTACGCCGCGGTGAACAAACCATAGGCCGACGCGCGTCGTGCCGGATCGACGCGCGGGGCCAGCGCCGCGGGAATGATCGACTCGTGCACCCCCATGCCCAGCCCCCACAGCGCCACCCCCAGCCAGGCGACCCAATGGGCATGGCCGAGGAACACCAAGGGGGCGAACAGCGCGCCGGCCACGGTCAGCGGCAGCAGCACGCGGCTGCCGCTGCGGTCGAACCAGCGGCCAAACAGCAGCGAACCGCCGCCGGCCACGGCCATCGCCAGCGCGTAGGCCTGCGCGATCCAGGTGCCAGACACGGCGTCGTGCGCATGCAGGTGAAAGGCAATGAGCGGATAGTCGGCGTACCCCGCGGCGACCAGGCAGGCGGCAGCCAGGTAGAGCCAGAAGGCGTGGCCGTGGCCGCGCTGCGGTGCCGCCGGCTGCGGCGGCACCTGCTCCAGCTCCTGCGGCCGCGGGTACACCCGACGTGCGCGCAGCACCAACGCCAGGTTGATCAGCGCCGGTACCGCCAGCCAGGCGTAAGCCAAGCGGAAATCGTGGCGCCAGCTCAGCACTGCGGCGACCAGCAGCGGGCCGAGTACCGCGCCGGTCTGGTCCAGCGCCTCGTGCAGCCCGAAGGCCCAGCCGTAGCCACCCAGGCTGCGCCCGGCGTGCGACAGCAGCGCGTCACGCGGCGGGTTGCGCAAGCCTTTGCCGATGCGCTCCAGAATCAATAACGCCGCGGCCTGCGGCCAGGTGTGCACCAGCGCCAGTGCGGGGACCGACAGCATCTGCACCGTGTACCCAACGAGAATGATCGGCCAAAACGCGCGGGTGCGGTCGGCGGCGCGGCCGGAAAACAGCCGCAGCGCGTAGCCGGCGAGCTCACCAAACCCGGTGACGCTGCTGATGGCCAGCGCCGACGCACCGAGCACGCCGAGATACGGGCCGAGGACGGCGCGCGAGCCTTCATAGGTGCAGTCGGCAAACAGGCTGAGCACGCCGATGGTGAGCACGAAGGCCAACGCCCGGCGCCGCTGCGGCGCCGCTCCGCACTGCGCTGCCGGATGCGCCGGCGGCTGCATCAGCGCCGCCCTCCGGCAAACGCCAGCGTTGCCGGTTCTGTGCAAGCGGCGCCGGCCGACACGGCGCGGTGCGATTTGGCTGTGGTGGACATGGCGCTCTCCGTGACAGGCGGCGTCGCACGGCAGATGGCCGTGGATCGCAGACATCATCAGCGCAGGCGCGGTTGGATGCAGGAGGATGCCATCTCCCGTGACGCATTACAGCAAATCCCCCAGCGCGACCGTGTATCGAGTTGTGTCGCCGGTGGGCTGCGGCGTCGGCGATGCCACCCCGTGCCGCCTCGGCCCGCCGGCGGCGGATCAGCCGCAGCTGCCGATGTAGCCGCAGTTCTCGCAGCGGTCGCAGCCATCCACCCGGCGCAGGAACGGCCCGCCGCATTCGGGGCAGATGCGCCCGCCGGGCAACAGTTCTGGCGCCGGCGCTGCGGCCGACTCCAGGTCGATGCGCAGCGATGCGTTCGCCTTGGGGCGTTGCGCCAGCGCCTGCACCGGCAGTTCGCGACCCTGCTCGTCGAGAAAACCGCGGCGGCGCAGCAGTTCCTGCAGCGCGTAAGCGATCGCCGCCACCTCGGATTGGTGAAACCGCGGCGCGCGCGTGCCGTCGGCCTTGATGACTTCGCCGCAACGCACCGGGCCTTTGTCCCACACCACTTCGCGCATGTTTTGCAGGCTCTTGGCCACCGACCCGCCCGAGCGCGCCACCAGCGACAGCAGCCGCATGTTCGACGCGATCCACTGCTGGCCTTCGTCGCGCTGCCCCGCCGGCATGAAAAACTCGATCGGCCGCTCGATACGCACCGCCTGCCCGCCGATGCGCCCCTCGACCTCGGCGAACGACACCGACAGGTAGACCGTCTTGCTGCCCTCGGCGGTCATATAGCTGATCTTGCTCGTCACCGCCTGTAGGTCGCCTGCCGGCCGACCCTCGATGCGGCGAGTCAGCGGATCGATGTCGTCGCTGCCGGCTGCAGGCGTGGCGGCCGCTGTGGCTGGCGTGGCCTGCAGCACGGCGCCGAGGACGGTGTTCGGCCGATAGGTCGCCAGCCCCTTGAGCCCGGCCTGCCAGGCCTGCAAATACAAGTCTTTGAAATCGGCGTAGGGGTAGTCCGCGGGCACGTTGACCGTCTTGCTGATACTGGTGTCGATGAACGGCTGCACCGCCTGCAGCATGCGCATGTGATCCAGTGCGGACATCTCCAACGCGGTGACGAAGGCCGGCGGCAGGTGCTCCATGTCGTGCCCCAGGCTGCGGTACAGCCGCCAGGCGTGGTCGGCCACTTCGTACTCGCGCGTGGAGTTGTCGGGCATGCGCTTTTTGCGCGTATACACCCAGGAGAACGGCGGTTCGATGCCGTTGCTGGCGTTGTCGGCGAACGCCAGGCTGATGGTGCCGGTGGGCGCCACGGCGAGCAAGTGCGAGTTGCGGATGCCATGTTCGCGGATGGCCGCGCGCAGCGGCTCGGGCAAGCGTTTGGCAAAGCCGCTGCTGAGGTATTTGTCGGCGTCGAACAACGGGAAAGCACCCTTTTGCCGGGCGAGTTCGACCGAAGCGGCGTAGGCCGCGTCGCGCAGCGTCTGCGCCATCTGCGCGGCAAAGCGGCGGGCGTCGTCGCCGTCGTAGCGCAGGCCGAGCATCACGCAGGCGTCGCCCAGGCCGAGAAACCCCAGGCCGATGCGGCGCTTGTTTTGCGCCTCGCGCTGCTGCTCGGGCAGCGGCCAATAGGTGACGTCGAGCACGTTGTCGAGCATGCGCACCGCAGTGGGAACGACCGCGGCGAACGCGGCGAAATCGAACCGCGCCTGCGGCGTGAATGGCTCGCGCACGAAGCGCGTGAGGTCGATCGACCCCAGGCAGCAGCAGCCGTAGTCGGGCAGGAATTCCTCGGCGCAGGGGTTGGTGGCCTCGAAGGTTTCGCAATACCAGAGGTTGTTGTCGGCGTTGGCGGTGTCGAGAAACAGAATGCCCGGTTCGGCGTGGTCGTAGGTGGACTGCATGATCTGATCCCACAGATCGCGCGCGCGCACCGTGCGGTACACCCACAGGCCGTCGGCGCGCTGGTGGGCGCCTGCGGCGATTTGTTCGTCGCCCGCACGCGCCTTGTGCACCAGATCGACGGACGCATCGGCCTGCACCGCCTGCATGAAGGCATTGCTCACGCCGACCGACAGGTTGAAGTTTTTGAACGCTCCCTGATCCTTGGCGTGGATGAACGCCTCGATGTCGGGGTGGTCGATGCGCAACACCCCCATCTGCGCCCCCCGCCGGCTGCCTGCCGACTCCACCGTTTCGCACGAGGCGTCGAATACCCGCATGAACGACAGCGGGCCGCTGGCGCGGCTGAGCGTGCTGCCCACATAGGCGCCGGCCGGGCGGATGCGCGAAAAGTCGTACCCCACGCCGCCGCCGCGGCGCATGGTTTCGGCCGCCTGCGCCAGCGCCTTGTAGATGCTGGGCTTGCCGTCTTTGTCGTCGGACACCGAATCGCCCACCGGCTGGACGAAGCAGTTGATCAGCGTGGCCTGGATGCCGCTGCCAGCGGCCGACATGATGCGCCCGGCGGGAACGAAGCCGGCGTCCAGCGCCTGGCGGAACAACGCTTCGCTGCCCGCCGGGTCGGCCTCTGGCGCCGCCAGCGCGCGGGCGACACGGGCGTGAATATCGGCAATGCTGTGCTCGTCGCCCTTGGCGTATTTTTCGGTCAAAACGTCCAGGCTGATGTCTTGTGCTTGCATGGTGTGAACGGTCCAAGCGGCGTCTTCGCCGCGTCTTGTAAAAAGCGGATGAAAGACCGCGGGTTATACCGCGTCTGCTGCGTCGTCAGACTCGACCTCGGTCAAACCCAGCACATTTTGCGCGGCATCGGCCGGCAGCGCCTCGACCGTCTTGAGCCGCCGCGCCATCGCGCGGGTGCGGGTTTCGGCGTCACCGATGGTGCGCCCCGCCTGTTCGAGCTTTTCGCGCGCCTTGGCCAGTACGGCACCGAATTTGTCGAACTCGGTCTTGACCGCGCCCAGCACCTGCCACACCTCGACCGAGCGCTGCTCCAGCGCCAGGGTACGAAACCCCATTTGCAGGCTGCTGAGCAGCGCCAGCAGGGTGGTCGGGCCGGCGAGCATCACGCGGTGGTCGCGCTGCAGCGCCTCGACCAGCCCTGGGCGACGCAGCGCTTCGGCGTACAGCCCCTCGGTGGGCAGGAACAGAATGCCAAAGTCCGCGGTGTGCGGCGCGGCGATGTATTTGCTCTGGATGGTGCGCGCTTCGTCGCGCAGCCGCTGCTCCAGCGCCTTGGCCGCGGCGTCGGCCGCCGGCTTGTCGGCGCGCTCCTGCGCGTCGAGCAGCCGCTCGTAGTCCTCGCGCGGGAACTTGGCGTCGATCGGCAGCCACACCGGGCCATCGCCCTTGCCCGGCAGCCGGATGGCGTATTCCACCCGCGCGCCGCTGCCGGGAACGGTTTCGATGTTGGCCGCGTATTGCTCCGGGGTGAACACCTGCTCGATCAGTGCGGCGAGCTGGATTTCGCCGACGATGCCCCGGGTCTTGACCCCGGTGAGCACGCGCTGCAGGTCGCCGACGTCCTGCGCCAGCGCCTGCATTTCGCCCAGACCGCGGTGCACCAGCTCCAGCCGCTCGGCCACTTGCTTGAAGCTCTCGCCCAGCCGCTGCTCCAGCGTGGCGTGGAGTTTTTCGTCGACCGTGGCGCGCATCTGCTCCAGCTTTTTTTCGTTGTCGGCCTGCAGTTCGCGCAGCCGCTGCTCCACCGTCGCACGCACTTCGGCCAGGTTCTTGTCGCTCGCCTGACGCAGCTCGGCCAGCCGCGCCTCGGTGGCTTCGCGCAGCGCCGCCAATGCCTGCTCGGCGCTTTGCCGCGACTCGGAAAGCCGCTGATCGGTGGTCTGGCGCAGCGCATCCAGGCGCTGCACCAGTTGCGCTTGCAGCGCCTGCAGCGTCTGGGTGTTGTGCTGGCTGAGTTGGCCGACCTGCTGCACCAGGGTGTCGCCGACGTTTTTCTGCAGCGCCTGCAGCGCCAGCGCGACGGCGTCGAGCTGGGCGTTTTGCGTGCGCGTGGCCTCGGCCTGCTGCGTCAGCAAGGTCTGCTGCATCTGCGCCAGCAGCGCGGTCTGCTCGGTGCGCTGGCCTTGCGCGCTCGATTGCACCGCGGCGCGCAGCTCGCGCTCGACGCGCTCGATCTGCGGCGCAACTTCCGCGGCGATTTCGCGCCGCAGTTCGGCCAGGCCGCGCAGCCGCGCCAGCAGCAGCAGGCCGACGACGAGCAGCAGCGCGAGCAGCACCAAGGCAACGATCAGGAGCAAGGTGTCGATGGAGGTCATGCGTTGGCCATTCGATGGGTAGGAGGGTCGCCGGCTCGCCTCCTGCGAGCCGGCGCGCTGCGGATTCAGACGGGCACCGGGGTCAGCGGCGGCCGGCCTTGCAGCACCGCGAGCAGATTGTCCACCGCCAGCTGCACCATCGCCCGCCGCGTCGGGATGCTGGCGCTGGCGATGTGCGGGGTGAGCACGGTGCGCGGCGCGGCCAGCAGTTCGGCGCAGACCTGCGGCTCGCCCTCGAACACGTCCAGCCCCGCGGCACCGAGCTGCCCGGACTGCAGCGCCGCGGCCAGCGCCGGCTCGTCGATCAGCCCGCCGCGGCCGATGTTGACCAGCGTCGCGCCGGGCTTCATTCGCGCTAGCTCTTTTGCGCTGATGAGGTGACGCGCCTCGGGGCTGTATGGCAAAGCCAGCAGCACATGGTCGCTCTCATGCAGCAGGTCGCCCAGGCCGCGGTATTGCGCGCCGCCGGCCGCCGCTTCGACCTCGGCCGGCAGACGGTGCCGGTTGTGATAGAGCACGCGCATGCCAAAGCCGCCCGCGGCGCGCCGGGCGATCGCCTGGCCGATGCGCCCCATGCCGACGATGCCCAGCACGCTGCCGTGCACATCGGCGCCGGCGAAAAAGTCCACGCTCCAGCGCGTCCACTGCCCGGCGCGCAGGTGGCGCTCGGCCTCGGTCACGCGGCGCGCGGCAGCCAGCAGCAACGCCAAGCCGAAGTCGGCAGTGGTTTCGGTCAGCACATCGGGCGTATGGGTGACGACGATGCCGCGCTGCCGACACGCGGCCACGTCGATGTGGTCGTAGCCGACGGTCATGGTGCTGATGACCCGCAGCTGCGGGCACGCGGCGAGCAGCTCGCGGTCGATGCGCTCGGTCGCGGTGATGAACGCGCCGTCTTTGTCGGCCAGCAGCGCGCGCAATTCCGCCGGGGTGTAAACGCGGTCGTCGGCGTTGCGGCTGACGTCGGCAACGGCGTCGAGGCGGGCGACGAGGTCGGGAAACGCCGCGCGGGCGACGAGTACGCGCGGACGCGGCGACGGGGTCAGAGCGTTCATCGGAAGAACACCGCGGTGAGTAACAAAAAGCTCGGCAGCAGCAGCGCCAGCGACCAGCCCAGATAGCCGAAAAACGACGGCATGCGGATGCCGCGATGTTCGGCAATGGCCTTGACCATGAAGTTCGGTGCGTTGCCGATATACGTCACCGCGCCCATGAACACCGCGCCGGCGGAAATGGCCAGCAGCGTCGTCACCTCGGCCATCAGCCGCGGCGCGTCGCCGCCGGCGAGGTTGAAAAACACCAGATAGGTCGGCGCGTTGTCGAGGAAGGACGACAGCGACCCGGTCAGCCAGAAATACGCTGCAGGCAGCGGCTGCCCCGCGGCGTCGCTGGTCAGCCGCACCAACGGCGCCAGCGCCCCATCGGTGCCGGCGCGCAGAATGGCGATCACCGGGATGATGGTGAGGAAAATGCCGGCGAACAGTTTGGCCACTTCGATCATCGGCCCCCAGGTGAAGTGGTTTTCGTGCCGCGCCTGCCACGGTGTGGTCGCCAGCGACAGCAGGGCCACGGTGACCAGCGTGGCGTCGCGCAGCAGGTTTTGCAGCTCCAGATGCTGGCCGAGGAGGTGCACGCTGACCCCGGGAGCCCAAAGCCCGCTGGCGAGCACGGCGGCGACGATCACCCCCAGCCACAGCAGATTCCACGCTCCCAGCAGCGTCAACGGGCTGTCGGGCGTGGGGTCAGGGCGCACCGGCGGTTCTTCGTGCCGCCAGTACCAGCGGTCGAGCAGGTAGAACGCCGTCAGCAGCAAGGCGCAGAGCAAGGCGGTGGGAGCGAACAGGTGGCGCAGCGTCCAGAAAAAATCCACACCTTTGAGAAAACCGAGAAACAGCGGCGGATCGCCCAGCGGGGTGAGCGCACCGCCGGCGTTGGCCACCAGAAAAATGAAAAACACCAGCACATGCGCGTTGTGCCGGCGGGCGTCGTTGGCGCGGATCACCGGGCGCACCATGAGCATCGCTGCGCCGGTGGTGCCCATCAAGCTGGCCAGCAGCGTACCGATGGCCAGCAGCAAGGTGTTCTGCCCGGGGCTGCCGTGCAGATTGCCGCGCACCGCGATGCCGCCGCTGACGGTGTAGAGCGCGGTCAGCAGCACGACGAACGGCAGGTATTCGTGCAGCAGGGTGTGCAGCGCGGCGTCCAGCGTCGGCGCGACGCCGAAACGCAGCGCGAACGGCACGAGCAACAGCAGCGCCCAGAACGCGGCGATCTTGCCCTGGTGATGGTGCCAAAGCCGCCCGGCCAACAGCGGCAGCAAGGCGATGGACAGCAGCATCGCGGCAAACGGCAGCCCCCACCACAGGCTCAGCGCGGCGCCGTCTGGCGCGGCGGCAGCGGCCTGGGCGCCGGCGGGCAACGCGGCGAACAGCGCGGCGCCCAAGCCGAGCCGGCGCAGTCGTTCAGACCGCATCGACCAGCACCACATGCACGCGGTACGGCCCGTGCGCGCCGAGCACGATGGTCTGTTCGATGTCGCCGGTGCGCGACGGCCCGGACACGGTCGACAGCGCCCGCGGCAGTTCGCCCAGCTCCTGGCGCAATAGGGCGTAGGCGTGTTCGAGACTGGCGACGATGCGCGCCGTCGGCACGATGGCCACGTGCGTTTCAGGCAGCAGATGGGTCGACGCCGGCGTGGCCGGTGAACTCGCCAGCAGCAGCGAGCCGGTTTCAGCCACCGCGCAAAAACAGCCGGTGACGCCGAGCTCGTCTTCATCGCGCGGCGGGCGCCATTCGAGCATCAAACCGGCCTGTTCCCACGGCAGTTGGCCCAAGGTCTGCCAGGCCACGCCGTGCCGCGGCAACGCGTGTTCGTCCAGATACGCGGCCACGGCCTGCGGCACATCGGCCAGCCGCGGCACGCGACTGACGCTGGTCTGCAGCGCCTGCGCCTGCGCGGTGAACACTGCGGCCAGATCATCCCCTAGCCGCGGCTGCGGGCCGCGCACATGGCGGTCGATGTCGGCTTGCACATCGGCCATTTCGCTGGCGTGCAGCGCGTCGGCCCGCCCTTGACGGGCGCGGATCTGCGCCAGGATGGCGGCGCGGGCAACATCGGTGTTCATCGGGTGGATTTTAGGCCGCCAGGCGATCAGCCTTCTTCGGCCTCGTGGTCGGCAAGCTGCGTCTCGGGGATTTGAAACACCTGCCGCAGGTAGGCGAGGTAATTGGGGTCGTCGCACATATTCTTGCCCGGCGCGTCGCTGACCTTGGCCACCGGCTGGCCGTTGCAGCGGGTCATTTTGATCACCATCTGCGGCGCTTCGTACCCCAAATCGTGCATCAGATTGGTGCCGATGCCAAACGCCAGGCCGACACGGGCGTGAAACTGGCGGTACAGCGCAATCACCTTCGGGATGGTGAGCATGTCGGAAAACACCAGTGTCTTGCCGCGCGGATCGACCCGGTTGTTCTGGTAGTGCGCGATCATCGCCTCGCCCCAGGCGAAGGGGTCGCCCGAGTCGTGGCGCGCGCCGTCGAACAGCTTGCAAAAGTACAGGTCGAAGTCGCGCAAAAAAGCTTGCAGGCCGTAGACGTCGGCCAGCGCGATGCCCAGGTCGCCGCGGTATTCCTTGGCCCAGGTCTCGAAGGCGAACACCTGGGTGTCGCGCAGCCGCGGGCCCAGCGCCTGGCAGGCTTGCAGGTATTCGTGCGCCATCGTGCCCAGCGGCGTCAGCCCCATGTCCTTGGCCAGCAGCACGTTGCTGGTGCCGGCCAGCTGCGGCCCCAGGCCCGCGCGCAGCCGGCCGAGCACCTGCGCCTGCCAGCGGCGCGAGTAGCGACGGCGGGTACCGTAGTCGGCGATGCGGCAGTCGCGCAGCTCGTCGGTTTTGAGTTGGGCGATTTTGTCGTCCACCCGGCGCAGCCCGGCTTGCAGGTCGGCGTCGGCGTGGGCGTGGCGGGCATAGACCTCGCCGACGATGGCCAGCACCGGCACTTCGAACAAAATGGTGTGCAGCCACGGGCCGCGGATGGTGATGTCGATTTCGCCACGGTCTCGCGCCGCCGGGTCGGCGGCAGGGCAGGCCTGGATGCGGTCGCGGCGCAGGCGGAACAATTCGAGGAAATCGACGAAGTCCGACTTGATGAAGCGCAGGCTGCGCAGGTAGTCGAGTTCGTCGCGGCGAAATTGCAGACTGCACAGCGCGTCGAGCTCGGCGTCGATTTCCGCCAGATGCGACAGCAAATCGACCCCGGCGGTGCGGCATTTGAAGCGGTATTCGACCTGTGCTCCGGGAAAGTGGTGCAGCACCACTTGCATCATGGTGAATTTGTACAGATCGGTGTCGAGCAGCGAGGCGATGATCATGCCGTCGTCTCCTCCCGCGTCGCTGCACGCCGCGCCAGCGCCTTGGCCCAGAGCAGACGCAGCGCGGCGCGCTGGCGGGCGTCGCGCTGCCGATCTGCCTGCAGCCGGCGGGCGCGGTCGAGCAGTTCCAGGCCGAGCCGGGTCTGCGCGTCCAGCGCAGCGTCGCGCACGGTCAGGTCCAGCGGCTGCCCGCAGCCGGGGAGATTGTCGAATTGGCCGTCCTGCACCGCCTGCGCGATGCGCGTCTCGCCGATCCACGCCAGCGCGTTCATGCGGTGTGAAACCGGGTGAACTCGGCCACCGCGGCGCGCTCGGTGGCCAGGGTGTTTTCGATCGCCTGCGGGTCGGCCCAGCCCAGCGACATGCCGCAGACGAGCTGCTTTTGCGTTTCGTCGATGCCGAGCTCGGCGGCGATCAGGCGGTGAAACACGTTGAACGCCGCCTGCGGGCAAGTATCGAGCCCGCGGGCGCGGGCGGCGACCATGACATTCTGCAAAAACATGCCGTAATCGAGCCAGCTGCCTTGCCCGAGCACGCGGTCGATGAAAAACATCAGCCCGACCGGGGCGTCGAAAAACAGGTAGTTGCGGCGGTGCTGCGCGTGCATGCCGGCCTTGTCGCCTTTGGCGATGCCCAGCAGCCCGTACAGATCCCAGCCGACCTTGCGCCGCCGGTCGATGTACGGCGACACCCATTGCCGCGGGTAGTAGTCGTATTCCTCCTGATGTTGCTGGGCGTACTGCGGGTCGTCATAGGCTGCGGTGAGCTTGGCGCGCAGGCGGTCCAGCGCAGGCCCGACGAGCACATGCACCTGCCACGGCTGGGTGTTGGTTCCCGATGGCGCACGCGCGGCCACCCGCAGGATGTCCTCGACCGTCTGCCGCGGCACCGGCGTGGGCAGAAAGCGGCGAATCGAGCGCCGCGACGTGATGGCCGCATCGACCGCAGCCAGCGTCCGCAATTCGAGTTCTGCGGCGAGCAAGGGTGAAGATGGAGGCATGCGTGGGACGACAATGAACGTAGACGGTCTGCAGTCTATCTCCCGCCGCAGATGCCGCGCGCGCCACCGGGATTGGGGGTGTGCAAGCCCAGATGCCCAGTCCATGATGCGAGCCGGGTCCTGTGTGACCCGATGTGAGCATTTGCAAGGAGGCGTTTGCCATGAAGCGCATCGCCCTGTTCGCTGACGGCACCTGGAGCAAGCCCGACCAGGCCGACGGCGACGCGCCGACTCCGACCAACGTGGTCAAGCTGTCGATCGCCGTGACGCCGCAGGATGCGCACGGCGTCGAGCAAATCGTGTTCTACCAGAAAGGCCTGGGCGAACAAGGCGGCTTGTGGGACAAGCTCAGCGGCGGTGCGTTCGGCATGGGCATTTCGTCGAACATCCGCGATTTGTACCTGTTCGTCGTGCAAAACTACTCACCAGGCGATCAGCTTTTTCTATTCGGCTTCAGTCGCGGCGCGTACACGGTGCGCAGCGTCGCCGGGCTGATCCGCAATTGCGGCATCCTGCGCCAACAGCACGTCACCCAGCTCGGCGCGGCTTACTCGCTGTACCGCGACCGCACGCCAGACAGCCACCCGGACGCGGCGCAATCGGTCGCGTTCCGCGAGGCGTATTCCTGGCCGGATGCCCCGATCGAAATGATCGGCGTGTGGGACACGGTAGGCGCGCTGGGCATCCCGGTGACCCCGCTGCGTTTTTGGACCAAGCCGTTTTACGAGTTCCACGACGTGACCCTCAGCAGCCATGTGCGCTACGCCTACCAGGCGCTGGCGATCGACGAGCAGCGCAAGCCGTTCGTGCCGACGCTGTGGCAGACGCAGCCGCACGCCACCGATCAAGTGGTCGAGCAGGCGTGGTTTCCCGGCGTGCACGGCGACGTCGGCGGCGGCCAGGCGCTCACCGGCTTGTCCGACGGCGCGCTGCTGTGGATGGCCGACCGCGCGCAACGTTGCGGCCTGGCGCTCGACGCCTCGCTGCTGCCGCCGCACGGCGACCCGGCCGCGCCGATGGGCGACAGCATGACGCTGTTTTACCGCCTGCTCGGCGCTGACGAGCGCCAGCCGGGGCAAACCAACCCCGGCGGGCACGAAGGCGTGCACACCTCGGCCTTGAGCCGCCTGTCGAACGTTCCCGGCTATCGCCCGGCTGCGTTGGAGCGCTTTTTGGCGATGCGCCCGGTGACTTACTTGCCCTGAGACGCAGCCGCGCCCTGCCCGGCCGCCAGTTCCAACCGCAGTGTCACGCCGGCAGAAGCGGTGTCGGTGGCGGTCGCCGCAGGCGCCAGGTGCACCCGCGTCGCCGGCAGCGCCTTCGGCCCGCTGGTCAGCGCAGCGACGACCGCCTTGGCCCGCGCCAGCGCCAACGCGTCCAGCGCGGCGCGGGGAATGGTCACCGCCTGCTCCAGCTGCTGCAACATGGCGTGGAGCAAGGCATGGTCTTTCGCCCCGCCGTCGGGCAGCGAGCGTTTGAGCGCGGCGTAGGCGCTGGTCGGATGTTGGTCGAGGTAGAGCGCCTCGATGGCGTTGCGCGTGCGCGCGCTGCTCAGGTCGAGCGGCCCGGGGTTGACGCCGGCGGCGACGTCCACGCCGAGTTGGTGCAGCACGGCGCGGCGCACTGCCGCCTGCTGCAGCGCGGCGGTGTCGCGCGCCATGTCCAGCGTCGGCGGCACCTGCACGTCCAGCCGCGGCCTGGCGGCCAGCGCCTGGGCGAGCCGCGCCAGCTCCTCGCGCTCGGGCGGCGCCAGCGCGGCGCTGCCTGCGGCGAACTGCACCGCCTGCACCAGCTGTTGCTCGCCGCCGCCGAACAACGCTCCCAGCGCGCGGAACGGCGCGGTGACGATTTTGCTCAGCACGTTGACGATGGCTTGCCAGATGATGCCGCCGTAGCTGAATTTGGGGTTGTCCAGGTCGCCGTGCACCGGCAGGTTCAGGTCGATCACGCCTTCGCTGTTTTCCAGCACGGCGATCGCCAGATCGAGCGGCAGGTTGATCGCGTCCGGGCTGTCCACATGCGGGCCGAGCTTGAGCCGGGTGATGGTGAATTGGTTGTCGCCCTGCATCTGCGCCTTGACGATTTTGTATTGCAGCCTGGCGTCGAGTCGGCCAGACTCGATGGTGCGCCCGGCGAATTTGCCCGAGTACGGCGAAATCGCCGCCATGTCGAGGTTGCGGAAATCCAGCGTGACGTCGGTGTCGTTGGTGGCGCGAAATGGCTGCAGCCGGCCGCGCGCGGTCACCTGACCGTAATCGTTGACCTGCCCGTCGAGCGCGAGCCGTGCGCTGCTGCCTGGAGCAGCGGACAGGCCGTTGATCACGCCGCTGAGCTTTTGCATACGCACGCGGAATTCGGGTTTGATCGACAGATCGGTGAAGTCGATGTCGGCGTCGTCGATGGCCGTGCGGTCGATGCGCAACGCCAGCGGCAGCGCTGCGTTTGCCGCGGTCGCAGCGGCTGCCACCGGCTGGCGGGTGAGCAGCACCGCTTGCACGTTCAGGGTGTGATCGGGGTTGAGCACGAGGCGCCCGTACGGCTCGACCGCCTGCAGATTGATCACGTGCACGGCCAGCGGCGCGGTCTGCACGTTCAGCCCGGTGGCGGCGAGTTTGCGCCAGCCGAGAAACGGCGTGCGCGCCTGCGGCTCGACCAGCGCCAGATTGTCCACTTGCGCGCGGCCGTCGAAACGCACGCGCGGCGGCGCGGCGCCGCCTGCGGGTTGCAGCCGCAGCACGCCGCTGGCCGATGCCGTGCCACTGGTCAACAGCAAGCGCACGTACGGCTTGAGCAAACCGCCGAACGGCAATAGCGCGAGCTGCTGCAGTTGCAGCTGAAAGTCACCCGCCAGCGGCTGCGGGGTGATGCGCCCGCGCGCGCTGAACTGCCCGCCCTGCTGCAACGCAAAACGCAGTTGCAGCGGCACCGGCAGGCGCGGATCGAGGCTGAGATGCTGCGCATCGACCTGGCCGCGAACGATGTTCAGGCGGATCGGCGCTGCCGCCGTGGTGTCGTCGATCTGCGCCGAAACGTTGCGCAGCGCGACACTTTGCACTGTGATTTGCGGCGTCGGCGCCGCGGGCGCGGCCACCGCCGAGCCAGGCGCCGCCGACGCGGAGGGGCGCAGCGCGCGCGCCCAGTTCAGCCCGTCGCGACCGAGCTGCACCCAGGCGTGAAGAGCGGCGATCTGCAGCGAGCCGGCCTGAACGCGCAACGGCGCGCTGGCCGACAGCGCAAGCTGCGTCGGTGCAAGCTGCAACCGCTCCCAGCGCGCCAGCGGCTGACCCGCGCTGTCGATACGCAGCGCCGCGGTGCGCAGCTGCAGGTCGCTGGCGCGCACCGCGGTGCTGGATGCGCCGCCGAGCGTGGCGTCGACCGCGGTGTCGAGCTGCACATCGTGCACCTGCGTCTGCAACGGCGCGGCAAAACCATGGTCGGTGTAGTCCAGGTTCTGCACCCGCGCGGCAAGTCGCTGCAGCCTGATGCGCCACGCGGCTGTCGCGGCTGTCGCGGCTGTCGCGGCCGGCGCTGCCCGGGCCGGCGGCGCGCCCGCGCTCATCGCCTGCAGCAGATCGATGCGGCCGTCTGCCAGGCGTGTCAGACGAAGCGCGGCGACGTCGAGCTGCACCGCGCCGGCCTGCACCTGGTGTTGCGCGGCGTCGAGCTGCAAGGCATCGACCTGCGCTTCGGGCAAACTCAGCCACGCCTGCCCCGCCGCAGGTCTTAGCCGCGCGTCGTGCAAAGCGATTTGCGGCAGCCGCAGACGCTGCGCCGCCCAATCGATGCTGCCGGCTTGCGTCTGCACCCCGGCGGCGTGCCATTGCGCCTGGCCGACGTTGCCGCTGAGCCCGAGCAGCTGCAGCGGGCCGAGCGCCGCCTGCAGCCTGCCCCAGTCCAGCCGCGCGCCGCGCCACAGCGCCGACTGCAGCGCCAAGCGGCTGCCGCCCACCGTCGCGCGCAAATCGTGCAGCGAGACGGTCTGCAGCGTGGCGGTGCGCGCCGCGCCGTCGATGTGCGCGCCGCCGAGTTGCAGCCCGGCGAGCTGCAGTGCCACACCGTCGGCGCGGGCAGCCACGCCGTGCAGCGTGGCCTGCAATCGGTCGACCGCCCACTGCAGCGCGTCGTTGCCCAGCACCACGCTGTAAGCCGCGCGCACATCGGCGCTCCCGCTGGCTATCTTGAGCCGCGCTGCCAGTTGCGGCACGGCGCGTGCCGCAGCCGCCAGGTCCAGCCCGCTGAGCTCGGCCTGTCCACCCGACACCGGTGGGTTGATGCCGACGTAGCCCGTCCAGCGCAGCGTCGCCTTCTGCTGCGGCAGCAGGAGGCTGATGGCGTAGTCCGCGCGCGCCTGCGGCAGGGTAGACAGCATGTCGATGCGCACGTTCAGCGGCGCCAGCCGCGTCTCGTAGGGATGGGCGCGGTCGGCGTCGGCAAACTGCACCACGCCGCCGCGGATCAGCAGGCTGCGGATCACCAGCCGCACGATGCGGTCGGACGGTTTGGCCGGCCGTGCTCCGCGCTGCAGGGCGTGCAACAGGCCATCCCAGTTCATCGCGCCACCGCGGGCGATGGCGAGGTTGACCTGCGGCCGGTCCAGACGGATCTGGCGGAAGCTCCACGCCCAACGCCACAGGCTGGCGGCGTCGAAGTCGATGAACAGCCGGTCGAACCCCGCCAGCGGCACCCCCTGCGCGTTGCTCAGGCGCAGATCGTCGACGGTGAGTCGTAGCCGCAACGGATCGAACGCCACCCGGCGCACGCTGGCGCGGCTGTCGAGCTGCGACTGCGCCAGCTTCGGCACCAAATATTCGGCCAGCGGGCCGACGGCAAGATAACCCAGCGCAAGGTACAAAGCCGCCAACCCGACGACGATGCGCACGCTCCACGAACGCAGCAAAGCGCGCAACAACCGTGGCAACAGCCGGTTGGGGGGTGGCGGGCAGGCGTCGTTCATCGTGCAGGCGCAGTGGCGGTTTCATCCAGCGTACCGCCCTGCCCCGGCTGCAATCAACCCCTTTGCCGCTGCTGCGGCGGCGGCGCCTGCGACGGCAGGCGCAAATGCAGCGCCGCCTTGGCCAGCAGGTGCGCGCTGACCGGAGCGGTGATGAACAAAAACAGACTGACCAGGATTTCGTGCAAGCCGAACCGGCCGCGACCGGCAAAGTGCAGCGCGGACGCCAGCAACAGACAACCCAAGCCGAAGGTGGTGATTTTGGTCGGGCCGTGCAGCCGCAGATAAAAATCGCGCATGCGCAGCAAACCGAGCGAGCCGATCAGCGCGAACGCCGCGCCGAGCACGATCAAAACGGCGACGATCCATTCCATACCCGCTCCTTACTCGAACAAATCGCCGCGCAGCAAAAACTTGCTCAGCGCCACGGTGGAAACGAAGCCGACCAGCGCGATGAGCAGCGCGGCTTCGAAATACAAGCTGCTGTCCAGATGCACGCCGAGCAGGATGAGCAGCGCCACGGTGTTGACGTACAGCGTGTCGAGCGCGAGCACGCGATCGGGGGCATGTGGCCCGAGCAGCAGGCGGGCCAAGGCAAAGACGAACGCCAGGGTGAGCATGGCAAACCCGGCGATCACGGCCGATTGCGTCATGATTCGAACACCTCCTTGAGCGGTGCCTCGTACCGCCGTTTGATCTGCGCTGCCAGCGCCTGCGGGTCGGTGGCGTGCAGCGCATGCACCCACAACGTGCGGCGGTCGGGCGTCAGCCACGCCGAGACCGTCCCGGGGGTGAGCGAAATGGTGTTGGCCAGCAGGCTGATGGCCAGATCGCTGCGCAAGTCCAGCGGCAGCGCGACGAACGCCGGGCGCAGCCGGCGCTGCGGCCCGAGGATCAGCACCGCGACTTGCGCACTGGCCAGCACGATGTCGCCAAGCACCCGCAGCACGAAGCGCAGCAGCGTCAGCGGCCGCTGCAACCGCACGGCCTCCGGCCAGAACGCCCGCGTCAGCAGTGGGATCGCCCAGCCCAGCAAGGCGCCAAGCACCACCTGCCCGGGGCTCACACCATTGACCAGCAGCAGCCACAGCACCAGCAGCACGCCGCTGAGCCCGGGGTGCGGAAACAGCCGCCGCCTCATCCGCCTGCTCCGAGTACCGCGTGTATGTAATTTTGCGGTTGCGCGATCTGTTGCGCAATCGCCGCAGCGGCCGCGGCCAGCGGCGCTGCGGCCAGCGCCATGCCCACTCCCAGCGCTGCCAGCAGCGTCGCCGGCAGCAACAGCGTCACCGGCCAGGCCGTCAGCGTCGCCTCACCGCCGGGCAGCACGCGCATGAACAACTGTGTGCCGCTGCGGCTGAGCGCGAACAGCGTGACCAACCCGGCGCCGAGCATTCCCGCCCAGACCCAGGCCCAATGCGGCTGCCCCAGCGCCGCCTGCAGCAGCATGAACTTGCCGACGAACCCCGACAGCGGCGGCAAACCAGCGACGCTCACCGCCAGCACCGCGTACAGCGCGGCCAGCGGCGCACGGTGCGGCATTGGCGGCGCTGCGGAGAACCCATCAGCCGCCTGCCCTCGGCCCCGCGCCACGACATCGGCCAGCAGGAACAGCGCGGCGCTGACGAACACGCTGTGCGGCAGGTAATACAGCCCGGCGGCGAGCGATTGCGGGGTGTCGAGCGCAAAGCCGAGCATCAACGTGCCCATCGACAACACGACCAGGTGCCCCGTCTGTTGGCGCAAACCGCCGGCGGCGAGCACGCCGGCTGCGCCGGCGAGCAGCGTGGCCAGAGCGACCCACAGGAGCCAAGGCTGCACCCAGCCGTCGAGCACGCCGCCGCTGTGGCCGAGCAACATGATGTCAACGCGCAAAATGGCGTAGGCGCCGACCTTGGTCATGATGGCCAGCAGCGCCGCCACCGCCGCACTGGTGTGGCCATAGGCGGCAGGCAGCCACAGCGACAACGGCAGCAGCGCGGCCTTGAGCGCAAACACCACGAGCAGCACGAGCAGCGCAGTGCGCAGCAGCGGCCAATCGGCCGGCGGCAGCAGCGGCAACCTCACCGCCAGATCGGCCATGTTCAGCGTGCCTGCCAGCCCGTACAGCGTCCCAACGGCGAACAAAAACAGCGTCGAGCCGAGCAGATTGAGCACGACGTAATGCAGCCCGGCGCGGGTGCGCAGCCGTCCGCCGCCGTGCAGCAGCAGCCCGTAGGAAGCCAGCAGCAAGACCTCGAAAAACACGAACAGGTTGAACAAGTCGCCAGTGAGGAAGGCCCCGTCGAGGCCGAACAGTTGCCACTGGAACAGCACGTGGAAATGCGGCCCGAGCGCATCGTCGCCGCGCAGGGCGTAAAGCAAGGCGCCGAGCGCGACCAGCGCCGTGGCCAGCAGCATCCACACCGCCAGCCGATCGGCCACGAGCACGATGCCGATGGGTGCCGGCCAGCCGCCGAGGGCGTACACCTGCACCGCACCGTCTTGCACCTGCAGCCACAACGCCATGTCGGTTGCCAACAGCAATAGCAGCGCCGACAGGCTGACGCCGCGTTGCACGGCCAGCGGCGCTGCGCGCCACAGCAACAACACGATGCCCGCGACCAGCGGCAGCAGCACCGGGGCGATGGGCAGTTGCGCGGCCAGCGCCGTCGGCAGCGCGCTCACCGTCCGCCTCCGTCGTCACGGCCATCGACATGGTCGTTGCCCCATTCTGCACGTGCCCTGAGCGCCAGCACGATGACAAACGCGGTCATGGCAAAGCCGATGACGATCGCCGTGAGCACCAGCGCCTGCGGCAGCGGATCGGCCGTCGGCCCGGCGGCACCGGCCAGCGGCGGCGCGCCGATGATCAGCCGCCCCATGACGAACAAGAACAGGTTGACGGCGTAGGACAGCAGCGTCAGCCCGAGCACCACCGGGTAGGTTTGCGCCCGCAGCAGCAAAAACACCCCGCCAGCAGTCAACACCCCGATGATCAAGGCAAGCAGCGCAGACATCAGGCATCCTCCGCGCGGCCGCCGCCGCTGTGGTGCAGCCCGCCGAGTTGCCGCAGCATGAGCACGGTCGCGCCCACGACCACCAGGTACACGCCGAGGTCGAACGCCATCGCCGAGGCCCATTCGGCCTCGCCGATCAACGGCAGGTGCCAATGGCCGAACGCCGAGGTGAGAAACGGCCGGCCAAACGCCCAGCTCGCCAGCCCGGTGAGCACGGCCAGCGCCAGACCGGCGGCGATCGCGCCGCGTGCATCCAGCCGCAGCCGAGCGTCGGTCCAGGCCAAGCCGTTGGCCAGATACTGGCCGAGCAGCGCGATGGCAGTGATCAGCCCGGCGATGAATCCGCCGCCGGGTGCATTGTGGCCGCGCAAAAAAATGAACACGGCCACCAGCAGCATCAATGGCAGCATCAGCCGCATCAGCGTCGCCAGAATCGGTGGATGCACATCGGCGTCCCACGGCCCGCGCAGCGCCTCGCTGGGGGCCAGCCGCAGCCCGTGCAGCAGCGCGAAGACGCCCAGCGCCGCCAGCGCCAACACGGTGATCTCGCCCAGGGTGTCGTAACCGCGAAAATCGACCAGGATGACGTTGACCACATTCGCCCCGCCGCCTTCGCTCAGACTGCGCTGCATCATCTGCTGCGCCACTTCGCCATGAGGTGCTCGCGTCAGCACGGCCCAGCTGAGCAGACTGGCTGCCGCGCCGCTGGCCAGCGCCAACACGCCGTCGCGCCACAGGCGCAGCGCCGACGCTTCGGCACGGCTGGCCTGCGGCAGGAAGAACAAAGCGAGCAACAGCAGCAAAATGGTCACGACCTCGACCATCAACTGGGTCAGCGCCAAATCGGGCGCGGAGAATTTGACAAAGATCAGCGCGACCATCAGCCCGACCGCACCCAGCGGCAGCAGCGCCATGTAGCGCTGGCGCTGCAGCGCCAACACCGCAGCGACCGCGCAGACCAGCGCCGCGCCGACGACCAAGCTGACCGCATCCAGCGCCGGCCCCGTGGCCGTGCCCGCAAGCCGCGCGCCCTGCTGCCACCACGGCGCGGCGCCGAGAACCAGCGCAGCCAGCAGCACCAGCACGAGCTGGCGTTGCAACGAGCCGGAGTCGAGCCACCGGGTGATGGCGCCGGCCAAGCGCATCAGCCCGTCGACCACGGCGTCGAACACGATGCGCGCGTCGGCGCGTTCGATGCGCGGGCCGACGTGGCGGAACAGCGGCTTGCGCGCGAGGTAGATCATCGCCCCCAGCACCATCGCCGCCACGCTCATCAGCAGCGCGGCGTTGACGCCGTGCCACAGCGCCAGGCTGTACGACGGCGGCGGCGATTGCAGCGCGGCGCCCGCTGCCGTCTGCAGCAGCGGCGCGACTGACCAGTTGGGCAGCACGCCGATGACGATGCACAGCACCACGAGGATCGCCACGGGCAGCAGCATCCAGCGCGGCGGCTCGTGCGGGATGCGCGGCAGGTCGATCGGTTCACCGTTGAAAAACACGTCGTGGATGAAACGGATCGAATACGCCACGGCGAATGCCCCGGCCAGCGTGACCAGCACCGGAAAGAACCAACCCTGCCGCCCCCCGAGATCGGCCGCTTCGGCGAAAAACATTTCCTTGGACAAAAAACCGTTGAGCAGCGGCACCCCGGCCATCGACGCTGCGGCGACCATCGCCAGCGTGGCCGTCAGCGGCATGAAGCGCCACAGCCCGTTGAGCTGGCGCATGTCGCGCGTTCCCGTCTCATGGTCGATGATACCCGCCGACATGAACAAAGACGCCTTGAAAATCGCGTGGTTGACGACGTGAAACAGCGCCGCCACCAGCGCCAGCGGCGTGGATATGCCCAGCAGCAGGGTGATCAGCCCGAGATGGCTGACCGTCGAATACGCCAGCAGCCCTTTGAGGTCGTGCTTGAACAACGCGATGAACGCACCCAGCAGCAGCGTGACCAGCCCAGCGCCGCTGACCAGCCAAAACCACTGCGGCGTACCCGACAGCACAGGGTACAGCCGAGCCAGCAGGAACAGCCCGGCGTTGACCATCGTCGCCGAATGCAGGTATGCCGACACCGGCGTGGGCGCAGCCATCGCCCGCGGCAGCCAGAAGTGGAACGGGAACTGCGCCGACTTGGTCAGCGCGCCCAGCAGAATCAGCAGCAGCGCGGGCAGGTACAGGGCGCTGGCGCGTACCGTATGGCCGGCGGCGAGGATGTCACCCAGCGCGTAGCTGCCAACGATTTGGCCCAGCAGCAGCAGCCCGGCGAGCAGCGCCAGGCCGCCCAAGCCGGTGGTGACCAGCGCCATGCGCGCGCCGCTGCGCGCATCTGGCCGAGCGGACCAATAGCTGATGAGCAGAAATGAAGTCAGGCTGGTCAGCTCCCAGAACACGAGCAACTGGATGACCTGGCCGGACAGCACCACGCCGAGCATCGACCCCATGAACAGCAGCAGGTAGGCATAAAACCGGCCCATGCCGTCGCGCGGCGACAGGTAATAGCGCGCGTACAGCACCACCAGCAGGCCGATGCCGAGCACCAGCACGGCAAACAGCAGCCCCAGCCCGTCCAGCCGCATGTCCAGCGTCAGCCCGATGCCCGGCGCCCACGGCAGCCGTTGTTGCTGCGTCGCTCCGGCGAGCACGGCGAGGGCGTGGCGTGCGAGCAGGGCGCAGGCCAGCAGCGTCGCGGCGGCGGCCGTCCACGCCGCAGCCAGGCGATCGGCGCGTCCGGCCCAGGCAGCCAGCGGCGCGGCGGCGAACGGCGTGAGCACGGCAAGGAACAACATCATGCGGTCGGACGAATGGACGGCGAGCGGGCGCGGCTCATTCCAGAAGCCGCATCGTAAGATGCAATCGGTCTGCCGCTGCCAGCGGGACGTGTATCGATTTGTTACATCAATGCTAGCAGCTGGCGTTTTTCCTGCTGCCTGGACTGCCCATCATGACTCTGCCCGATTCTCTCCAATCCACCGCCACCCCCGTGAGCACAGCGTTTCTCGGCCTGGGCGTCATGGGCGACCCGATGGCCGCTCACCTGGCGCGCGCCGGGCACCGCGTGACGGTTTACAACCGCACCGCGAGCAAGGCGCACGACTGGGTGCGGCGCAACGGCGGCGCCTCGGCACCGACGCCGCGGCAGGCCGCGGCCGACGCCGATTTCGTCTTTTCCTGCGTCGGCAACGACGACGACCTGCGCGCCATCACCCTCGGCCCGGACGGCGCGTTTGCCGCGATGCGGCCAGGCGCGGTCTACGTCGATCACACCACCACGTCGGCCGACGTGGCGCGCGAGCTGGCGCAAGCGGCGCGCGAGCGCGGGCTGTGGTTCATCGACGCTCCGGTATCCGGCGGCCAGGCCGGGGCGCAGCACGGCACGCTGACGGTGATGTGCGGCGGCGATGCGCAGGCCTTCGACCGCGCGCAGCCGGTGATCGCGGCCTACGCCCGCGCCGTCACCCGGCTGGGAGACAACGGCGCCGGGCAGTTGTGCAAAATGGTCAACCAGATCGCCATCGCCGGCGTGGTGCAAAGCCTGGCCGAAGCGCTGGCGTTCGGCGAACGCGCCGGGCTGGATCTACCCACGGTGCTGCAGGTCATCGGCAAGGGCGCGGCGCAAAGCTGGCAAATGGACAACCGTGGGCCGACGATGGTCGAGGGCCGCTACGACTTCGGCTTCGCCGTCGATCTGATGCGCAAAGATTTTGCGCTGTGCCTGAACGAGGCTCGGCACAACGGCGCGCGGCTGCCGGTGTTGGCGCTGGTCGACCAGTTCTACGCCGACGTGCAGGCCGCCGGCGGCGGCAGGCTGGACACCTCGTCGCTGCTGCTGCGGCTGCGCGACAAGTCGCGTTGAGCCACGGCGGGAAAAACGATAACGGCCGGTGCAGCGCCGGGCGGAGACGAAAAGCCGGCGCAACGCCGGCTGCGCGGCCTTACTTCGCGGTGTAGCGTGCCGCGCTGGCGCTGATTTCGGCGCGTGCGGCTTCAGCCCCGGCCCAGCCTTCGGTTTTCACCCACTTGCCGGCTTCGAGCTCTTTGTAGTGGTTGAAAAAGTGCTCGATCTGCTTGAGCAGCTCGGGCGGCAGGTCTTCGGGTTTGTGGATGTTGCGATACTGCGGCAGGAGTTTTTCCACCGGCACGGCGATCAGCTTGGCGTCCACGCCGGCTTCATCGGTCATTTTCAGCAGGCCGATCGGGCGGCAGCGCACGACGCAGCCGTGCACCAGCGGAATGGGGGTGACGACCAGCACGTCCACCGGGTCGCCGTCTTCGGACAGCGTTTGCGGGATGTAGCCGTAGTTGCACGGATAGTGCATCGCGGTGGACATGAAGCGGTCGACGAACAGCGCGCCGCTGGACTTGTCGACCTCGTATTTCACCGGTGCGGCATGCGCCGGGATTTCGATCACCACGTTGACATCGTCAGGCAGGTTCTTGCCGGCGGGAACGTCGAGCAAACTCATACAGCATCCTTCATCGGGGTTGAGAAACGGGATCAGGGGATCAGGCCGGGTTGTTGCCGCGCGGCTCGGGCGGCGGTGCGTTGACCTTCTGCGGGTTTTGCATCTCGCGCAGCTGCTGCTCACTGATGATGTTGAACATGGTCACGACCTTGGACACCCCGGTGGTGTCACGCGCGATCTGCACGGCGCGGTCGGCCTCGCGCTGCGTCACGATACCCATCAGATACACCACGCTGTTGGACGTGGTGACTTTGAACGCATTGCCGAAAATGTCGTTGGCGTCGATCAGCCGCGCCTTGACCTTGGTGGTGATGAGCGCATCGGTGGCCTGACGGTTGAGGTCGGCGACCGGGCCGACGTCGATTTCGTTGAGTACCGCCTTGACATTGGGGATGCCTTTGACGATTTCGGCGGCACGCTGCTTGTCCGCCTCGGTCGGCACTTGGCCGACGAGCAGCACTTGCTGGTTGTAGCTCACCGCGCGCACGTTGGCGTTGGGCCCGAGCGCCGAGGCGATCTGGTTGTCGGCTTTCAGCCCGATGGTGTTGTCTTCGAGGATCGAGCCGGCGGTACGCCGGTCGGTGGCGACGTAGGCCGTGGTGCCTACTGCGCCCAGGCCGAGGACGAAACAGCCCTGCAATTGCGTTGCCGCCAGCACCACGGCGAGCACGCCGGCGGCACGCCACAGCCGGCGGTGGCGCCGCGCCGAGGCCGCCGCTGCGGCAGAAGGAGCGGAACGACGATCCGCGTTGTACTGTGTCAGACGTGTCATGGCATCGACTCCGGTTCACCCATCAATACCCAGTCTAAGCCATCGCAAAGACAGTGCAGCGTCAACAGGTGGACTTCCTGGATGCGCGCGGTGCGCTCGTGCGGCACGGCAAGGTGCACGTCGACCTCGCGCAGCAGCCCGGCCACGCGCCCGCCGCTACGCCCGGTCAGCGCCAGCACGGTCATGTCGCGCTCCTGCGCCGCGCGCACCGCCTCGACGATGCTGGCCGAATTGCCGCTGGTGCTCAGCGCGACGAGCACGTCACCGGGCAACCCCAACGCGCGCACTTGTTTGGCGAACACGTGATCGAAGCCGTAATCGTTGGCCACTGCGGTGAGGATCGAGGTGTCGGTGGTCAGCGCGATGGCGGCCAACTCGGGGCGCTCGCGCTCGAAGCGGCCGACCAGTTCGGCCGCCAGGTGTTGGCTGTCGGCCGCCGAGCCCCCGTTGCCGCAGATGAGGATTTTGTGGCCGTTGGAAATCGCCGCGGCCAGCACATCGACGGCGCGGGCGATCGGCGCGGCCAGCAGCTCGGCGGCCTGGTATTTCAAATCGGCGCTGTCGAAAAACTGCTTCTGGATGCGCTGCTCAAGCATGACTGGGAAACGGTGCAAAACGTAGATATTAGGCGCCTTCACTCCTGCACCGCAAACGCTGCGGGCAGCCATTGCAGCCGTCCGGCGTCGAGCGTGACCACGTCGAAACGGCACGCCGGCTCGGCGGGCAGCCGCGCCAGGTAGTGCCGCGCAGCGAGGATGATGCGCTGGCGCTTGCGCGCGCCGACGCTCGCGGCGGCACCGCCGAACCCGTCGTGGCTGCGCGCGCGCACCTCGACGAACACCAACGTGCCGTCTGCGCTGCGCATGATCAGGTCGATCTCACCGCCGCGCACCCGATAATTGCGCTCGACCAGCCGCAGACCGCGCGCCTGCAAATACGCGCAGGCGTCGTCCTCGGCCGACTCGCCCAGCACCTGCGCCGCGCGCCGCCTTCCCGTCTGCACCATGTCCGCACCGCCCTCCCCGACCCAAGCCGCGCTGCAATTGTGCGCGTTGCAGGATTTTCCGCCCGCGCTCTACATGGTGGCCACGCCCATCGGCAACCTGGCCGACATCAGCCTGCGCGCGCTGGCTGCGCTGCACCACGCCGACCGCGTCGCCGCCGAGGACACACGGGTGGCGCAACGCCTGCTCGACGCCTACGGACTGCACAAACCCACGTTGCGCTGCGACCGCCACCGCGAAGCGCAGGCGGCGCAGCACGTCGCCGCCGCCGTGGCCGCAGGCCAGCGCGTGGCCTTCGTCAGCGACGCGGGCACACCGGGAATCAGCGATCCGGGCAGCCGTATCGCTGCGGCCGTCCATGCCGCCGGACTGCGCGTGCTGCCCATCCCCGGCGCCAGCGCGGTGACGGCCGCGCTCAGCGCCAGCGGGCTCGATCTGCAAACCGGCTACTGCTTCGCCGGTTTCGCCCCGGACAAACCGGCGGCGCTGCGCAGGTTTTTGCAAAACGCGCTGCAACAGCCACGGGTGACGGTGTTTTTCGAGGCGCCGCACCGCATTTTGGACTGCGTACAGACGCTGTGCGCGCTCGACGCGCAGGCCCGGCTGGTGCTCGCCAAAGAATTGAGCAAACGATTCGAAACCCTGCTGCCGGGCAGCGCGCAGGATCTGCTGGCCTGGCTGCAGGCCGACGCCAAGCGCCAGCAAGGCGAGTTCGTCTTGCTGCTGCAGCCGCAGCCTGCGGCGGCCGAACTCGACGCAGATGCGCTGCGCCTGTTGCAACGCCTGGCGCAGGAGTTGCCCGCGTCGCGCGCCGCGGCGGTTGCCGCCGACCTCACCGGGGTGCAGCGCGATCTGCTCTACCGCTGGCTGCTCGATCACAAAGCCGACGGCTGAGCACCCGCGCTCACTGCGGCGCCGACGATTCGCCGCTCCAGATTTCCACCCGGTTGCGCCCGGACTGCTTGGCGCGGTAGAGCGCCTGGTCGGCATGGTCGAGCAATTCGTCGGCGTCGATCAGCGACGCCGTGGGGACGTATTCGGCAATGCCGATGCTGGTGGTCAATTTCTGCCCGGCATCTGCCGGCAGGCAGCCTGCCTCCTGGATCGCCAGGCGCAGGCGTTGCGCCACGTCGAACGCGACCTGCCGCGTGGTTTGCGGCAGCACGATGGCGAACTCGTCGCCGCCCAGCCGGCCGCACAGGTCCTGCGCGCGCAGCTGCTGCACGCAGCTTTGCGCAAAGCAGCGGATGACCGCGTCGCCCGTCTGGTGACCGAACGTGTCGTTGATCTGCTTGAAGCGGTCGATGTCCAGAACCATCACCGCCATCGGGGTGCGCTCGCGCTGCGCCTTGCGCAACTCCAGCGCGGCGCGCGCCAGAAAGTAGCGGCGGTTGGCAATGCCGGTGAGCGCGTCGGTGTAGGCCAGCTGGCGCAGCTCGGTTTCGCGCTCCTTCGCCGCGGTGATGTCTTTGTAGGCAAAGATGAGCGCATCGTCGTCGCGGTAGCGGCCGCGGGTGACCGACAGCAGCAGCCACACCTGGCTGCCGTCGAAGCGGCGGAACCGGGCCTCCATGCCGCGCACCACGCCGCCTTCGTTTTGCAGACGGCGCAGCAGCGTGTCTCGGTCTGCCGGATCGACCCACAGCGACGCCATCGGCTGCCCGGCGTACTGCGCATACGAGCCGCGCAGCAGCGTGTCCGACGCCTTGTTGGAAAACAGCAGCGCCGAGTCGCTCAGCCGGCTGATGACCAGTGGCACCGGCGACTCCTCGGCGAGAAAGCGAAAGCGCTGCTCGTCCTCGCTGAGCTGTTGCTGCAATTGCTTGAGCGCGGTGATGTCCTGCATGCTGGTGACCACGCCGACGATCTGCCGGCTGACGGCGTCGCGCACCAGCGCCTTGTTCACGATCCACACCGTCGGTTCGTGCTCGGGGTGCAGGTACGTCGCCTCGCGTGTGACCTGCAGGCTGCCCGCAAGCAGTTCGGCCTCCATCTCCTCCCACACCCGTCCCATCGCCGGGCCGAGGATCTGCGGCGCGGTGCGGCCGTGGATCTCCGGGCTACCCAGACCGACGAGCAGGTTGAACGCCACGTTCACCCGGGTGAAGCGGCCATGCGGGTCGCTGAACGCCACCGGGTTGGGCAGGGCGTTGAGCAGCGACTCCTGAAAGCGCAATTGCGCCTGCGTCGTCGCCTGGCTGATCTGCAGCGCAGCGGTGCGACGGCTGACCTTTTTTTCCAGGTTGGCGTTGATGTCGCGGAACTGCCTGAGCGCGGCCATGCGCTCGGTGGCCATCAGCCCGGCCAGCAGCATGGCGCTGGACAGGGCGAGCAGGATGATCTGGACGGCTGCGGCGCGGTCGTCGCCGGCCAGCGTGCTCAGCGGCCCGCGTTGCAACGCGGTGACGGTGACGATGAGCACGCAAACCGCTGCAGTGGCCGCGGTCGATATCGCCAGCGGCTGGCGCATCGCAATCCACAACAGCGGCAGCATCGCCAGGCTGGCCAGGCCGATGGGAATCGCGCTGCCCTGCGCCGGCAGGGTGTAGACCAGCAATGTGACGGCCAGCACCAGCAAGCCCGGTAGCAACACGTCGGCACGCAGCAGCGCCCGCCGCTGCGCCGTGCTCAGCCCATGCCAGACGATGGCCGCAGGCACCAGCACCACGATGGACGTGAAGTCGGCCAGCCACCAGTGCAGCGGCTGCCGCAGCGACACCTGCGCTGCACCCGCATACAGCGCGGCCGCCCAGCCGGCGAGCGCCGACACCGCCGGCGCCGGCAGCCCCATGGCGGCGATGAACCAGACGGCGTCGGACATTTCGGCAAACCCCTGCCAGCGCGCCGGTCGCCGCCGCAGCAGCCACAAACCGACCACAGGCCCTAGCGCGTCACCCAGCGCGATCAGCCCGGCGGGCAACGTTCCCCATCCCAGCAGCGCGTGGGCGTTGAACCATGACGCGAACAAAACCGCCGGCAGCATCGACGCGCCGCGCGCCAAGAGCGCGAACACCGTCACCGCTGCCGCCGGCCACAGCATCACGTCTTCGGGCCGCAGCCGCGTCACCGCCCACGACAGCAGCAGCGAGCACGCCACGATCGCAGCCGACCAGAGCAGCCAGCGCAGCGGGGAACGGGACGGACAAGACGACATGGCGGTCAATCGGATCGGGTTCGGCGTCGCAGCGGGTTGGGTTGCACGTTTGAATGTCGCTGAAGCAGCACTTCATCGACAATTCGCCGTTCATGCCCAAGATTTGGATCGCATCCTGCCTGGCCCTGCTTGCAAAGTCGATTGCACGGATTGTCCCGAACCAAGCGTCGCCTGTCCGTGAATTCGTTCACGCCAACGGCCAGCGGCAAGCAGCCAACTGTAAAAACTGCAGCGCAGCCGCGGTCGCGGCCATCGCGCATAATGTCCGTCCCGCTGTTCGTCTGCCTTGTCGTGTTCCGCCTGTTTCGCCCCAAGCCCGCGCCCATCATTCATGGCCCTTCATCCGCCGGCGGCGATGAGTTTCGCGGCACGACGACCGCTGGCTACCACTTCGCGCTGCGGCTGCAGCGCGACGCGCAGCAACGGCCGCAGCGGCTCATCGGCTGGCACGGCTCGGCTTCGGGTGGAGCGAGGGTGGAACTGCGACGCGGCGAGGACGGCGTCTGGCGCGACGTCCACGGGGGCGAAGCCGCGACTTTCGAGCCCTTGTTGCCCGACGCCATCCGGCTGAGCCCGGCGTGGGCGGCGCAGCGGCCGCAATCGGCCGACGGCGACGGCAGCGCGCACGACCCGGCCGCCGCGCAGGCGCTGCCCGCGCTCGACCAAGCATGACGGCCCGCACTGCCGCGCTTTCGCGTCGTGCCGCCGTGCGGCTGGCCGCGGCGCTGGCTCTGGTGCCGCTGGCGCCGGCCGCGCTGGCGCGCGCGGCGGTCAACCTGGCTGCGGTGCCGATCGGCCGCATGGATCTGCCGTGGTGGCGCAAGCGCTTTCTCGCCACGCTGCAGCAAGCACGCCACAGTCGGCCCGAGCTGGTCTGGCTGGGCGATTCGATCACGCAGAACTGGGAAAAAACCGGGCCGCAGCCCTGGGCCGACTATCAACCGATCTGGCAGCGGGAATACGGCCGCTACCAAGCGCTGAACCTCGGTTTCATCGGCGACACCACGGCCAGCGTGCTGTGGCGCCTCGACCACGGTCAGGTCGACGGCATCGACCCCAAAGTCGTCATCGTGCTCATCGGTGCCAACAACCTGGGCCGTCCGCACTGGGGCGCCGCTCTCACCATCCCCGGCATCGAAGCCGTGGTGGACAAACTGCGGCAACTGCTGCCGCACAGCCGGGTGCTGCTGCTGGGCGTGCTGCCGAGCAAACGCTCGGCGTGGATCAGCGAGCAGACGGCGAAAATCAACGCCGCGCTGGCGCAGCGCTACGCCAGCGGCGAGCACGTGCGCTTCGTCGACGTCGGCCACGTGCTGCTCGGCGCCGACGGCCAACCCGATCCGCAGCTCTACCTCGAAGGCCACGAAGCGCAGCAGCGCGTGCTGCTGCACCCCGATGCGCAAGGCATGGAGCGCATCGCGCAGGCGATTGCCCCGACGCTGCGGGAAATGATGCAGCAGCCACGCTGACCATTCGGCCGCCCGCCGCGCCCGCACCGGCAAATCGCCCGCAGCTGTGAAATACTGCGACGCGCACATTCCCTGCCGACAACCACCAAGTCATCGCTTTGCAGGAGACCGCTATGTCCGTGACTTTTTCCCGTTTGGCCGCCGCGCTCGGCGTATGCGCCGCGTGTGCCGCACCCGCCTACTGCGCCGAACCGCTGAGCGTCGCCGTCCACCGACTGACCCTGGACACCGCCGAGCGCATCGCGCAAGGCGCGATCAAAGCCTGCCGCGCCAAGGGGCTGCAAGTCAGCGCCACGGTGGTCGACCGCAACGGCATCGTCCAGGCGACGTTGCGCGACACCCTGGCGCCGCCGGTGTCGCTGACCATCAGCCGGCAAAAAGCATTCACCGCCGCGATGTTCGGCATCAAAGGCACGGCGATGGGCCCGCAGGCGGCGTCGCCGCTGGCGCTGCTCGGCGACGGTCTGGCGTTCACCGCGGGCTCGGTGCCGATCGAAGCCGGTGGCCGCATGTACGGCGCCGTCGGCGTCAGCGGTGCGCCCGACGGCAAGATCGACGAAGAATGCGCGCAGGCCGGGCTGGACGCGGTGTTGCCCGACCTGGAAATGCAGTAACGGGCCGCCGCCGCCTGCCTACAATCGCCGCTACCCGGGCTGCGCGGCGTGCCCCGTGCAGCCCGTCGGCCTGCTCATTTTTTGGGCACGCCGATCAACCCGCATGAAATCAGGGATTTCCGGTCAGCCGGCGGCCAATTTTCCCCAGCCGATGGGGATAACTCCGTCGCCGTCTCCGCCCTGTGGATAAATTGCCTCGCCACTCTGCTTGTCCTTCATGGCCTCTCGCCGCCCCGCTGCTTATTCCGAATCGTCGATCCGCGTGCTCAAAGGGCTGGAGCCGGTGCGCCAGCGCCCGGGCATGTACACCCGCACCGACAACCCGCTGCACATCGTGCAGGAGGTCATCGACAACAGCGCCGACGAGGCCTTGGCCGGGCACTGCCAGCACATCGACCTGACCCTGCACACGGACGGCAGCGTCAGCGTCGAAGACGACGGCCGCGGCATCCCGTTCGGCCTGCACCCGGAAGAAAACGCCCCGGTGGTCGA
>Ga0207433_10003092_pt1 | contig 32544 bp, 19 predicted proteins | sample YelNatPaOPGAMG01_FD_187559 | JGI IMG/M metagenome (GOLD analysis project Ga0207433, IMG submission 187559) | Hot spring thermophilic microbial communities from Obsidian Pool, Yellowstone National Park, USA - OP-RAMG-01 (SPAdes) (version 3) | ecosystem: Environmental > Aquatic > Thermal springs... | reverse complement strand
TCCTTGTCGCGCTTTCAACTTGTGTATTTGTAACTGTTATTGTTCTTGTAAAACTTGGAACTTGTGAACTTGTTACTGTTCTTGTTGCTGTGTTCGTCACTGTCCCTGTCATAGTTCTACTGTATGTCGGCGTCACTGTCCGCGTTGGTGTTCCAGTCCATGTGTTTGTTATTACCGCTGTATTTGTCCGCGTTGCTGTCCCTGTAAATGTATTGGTTATTATTAAAGTATTTGTTGGGGTTGATGTTCTGCTATATATCGGCGACCCTGTATTCGTTGCTGTTCCTGTATATGTACTTGTCGCTGGCGTATTAGTCCGTGTTGCTGTTCCCGTGTATGTCCCGGTTGCTGTCCTTGTCCAAGTGGGTGTCCCTGTCCGCGTCGGTGTCCCTGTATATGTATTTGTTGCTGATGTGCTGGTTTGTGTAGGACTTGACGTAGCCGATGGCGAGTTTGTTCTTGTTGCTGTTCCAGTACTTGTTCTTGAAGGTGTCGATGTTGCTGTGGCACTCCTCGTAAAAGTAGCAGTACTCGTCCGTGTAAACGTCGGTTGCACAGGAGTATTTGTCGGAGTTACAGCACTATCGCAATAAAGAATCCCCCTTGCACTTCCACCAATATAACAGCGACCATATACTTCCTCATCGCCTGCTATCCACTTTGGTCCACCAAACTGTTGGCTAGAGTCATTAATGCGGGTCCATGTGGTGCCCACACCGTCATCACAACGATAAAATCCATATGTGCCATTTACAGTGCCTATTAAATAAACCGCAGGATGTGTCTGTCCGGTAGCTGCCTTACCAAACCCTACAGGACCCATAGGCTCATAAACATTGGAAATCTTAGTAACAGTTGTTCCACCATTTGTAAATCTATAAAGGCTATCATAAGTTGATACCCAGAATTCACCGGAAATCCCGAAAACCGGCCTTGGTATAACAAATTCACCATTACCATTTGGGTCGCTCCATTGAACAGGTATAGAATTTACCTGAGTAAATGTCCTTCCATAATCTGTGCTTCTATATATATTTACTGTGCCACCATAAACCCATTTACTGGGTGAAGTTGCATAAAATGTTGATGCAGTCACACGGTCAGAAGCAACAAATGCGCCACTGGGGAGCCCGGAACAGGTAGTCCATGTTCCACCAAGTGATGTTGCATAAGCAGGAGATCCGTATCCACTATATGGCGCTACTACCACTGCAGAACCGTCTGCTGCTACTGCCACAGAACCCATCTGATTACTTGATGTATAACCTGATGGAGCTCTGCCCCATGGGGTCCATGATTGACCATTATTTGTAGAATATGCAATATCCGATGTCGTTGTCCCGCTATTACCTACCCTTACCACAATATTTGGATTATTTTCAGCATAATCCAGACAATTAGTATTGCTGAACTGCGGGTTACAATAAATGCCTGATGCAGGTGATTGGGACAAATTGGTATGCCGCATACCGCAAATATCGCCTAAACAACTAAACAGTATGCCACCTTTTGTAGCAGCAGTCATATAAATTACAACGGTCTCCTCAAGACCATTATCTGTAAACACCCATGTTACTCCCTGAGGTGGGTTTGATGCATTGATATTAGTGCTGCTCCACACGCCGCCACCACCAGGACCACTGCCTGAAGTATAAATTGCATTATTAGAATTAAAGGGGTCTATCTTCGCATTACCTGCCCAACCAGCTCCACCTGGATTTCCACCACATCCATATCCCCAATATGCACCATTGAGATCAAAAACAGAATAAGGACCAGCGTTCCATCCTGCATTATGTAAACTAATAACTGTCCAGCTTGTTCCGCCATTTGTTGTTCGTAATATTCTATCCGGTCCTCCCCACCAATCAAGAGTAGAAAGTATAGCATGCTGTGTATTTTGTGCATCCACACAAACATCGCCATAACCACCTGAACCACTTGGCGGACCATTTGATGGAGTAATATTTGTCCATGCCAAACTTGATGTATTGAGTTTCCAAACCTGACCAGTTGAAACTCCATTAGGTCCATAGTTATTATTATAAACTATCCAGAGAATTCCATCAGTTCCAAGACTTGCATGCTGTGTTACCATACTTGATGGTCCACCGGAAATAACTGACCAGTTTGTGCCTCCGTTTGTGGAACGATAAATATTACTGTTTCCTGAACTTAATGACATAACACCAACATAAATTGTCTGTGAAGCAGAACCAGATGGATTGCCATAACCGCCTGAAGGCCTTGGAAATATTACCCATGATATCCCGTAGCCCGAATCCCCGTTTGTGGGAAAAGCAGTTACCCTCGACCAGTTAGCACCTGAGTCAGTGCTTACCCATAGTCCCTGCCAGCGGGAACCAAAATAAAGTTTTGATGGCAGATTGGGATCAACAGCTAAACGTTCACCCGCATGTCTGCCGTCATTGTTTGCTGCAATGGAAATAGAGACAGGATAAACTGTCCAGGAATTACCCATATCAGTTGACCTTAAAATATTACCATAACCTGAAAATCCAACTGCAGCATAAACCACATTTGGGTTAACTGGATCCGGGGCAATACTTTCACCACCCATAAAACTGCCGGTAGACATATCAGTTAAAGGAATCCATCTTCTGGTGGAATTATCCCACCTGTAAAGTCCGCCAACGTCAGTGCGCGCGTAAAGGAGATTTTGCTGGAGGGGACTGTAGGCAAGTCCTGAGACAAATCCACCACCCATAATTACAGCATTTTGCCAGGTATATGCTGAAATGTTTTGAATAATCAAAATATAAATTAATAACCCCACAATTTTTTTAAAACTCGTATTTATTTTGTTTATGTTGTTCATTCTTTGTTTCCTTTTAAAAGTTTCATAACAACATCAACACATAAGAAAACAGCCATTCACCATAATATCCGAAATCGATTTAGTAAAATTATATCAAAAAAACACAGGACTGTCAAGTCAGTTAAGCGGATTTCCTTATAATGAGTTCTGGTTCTATCAAAATATGCCTGAATTCTTTTATTTTGCCATCTATTGCAGCAACTGCTGTATCAAGCGCTTCTGCTCCGATTCTTTCTATTGGCTGACGTACAGTTGTCAAAGGTGGATTTAAAAAAGCAGCAGTTGTGGAATCATCAAAACCTATCACAGCCAGGTCGTCAGGGATTTTCATTCCATGCTTTTTTGCGCTTTCCATTACTCCCACTGCGGTCATATCCCCGGATGCACAAAAAACCGCATCAAGTTTTACTCCTTTTTCAATAAATCTATTAAATAATTCATATCCTTCTTCAATCGTATAATAAGAAACCAATTCCATATATTGGCTTCCTGTCTTAATCCCTGAAATTTTTAATGCTTCATCAAATCCTGCTTTTCTTTCTACTGCAGCATAACTGTAACCTGCTTTGGTTCCTTCTTTCAGGCCGCCGCATATCAACCCGATTCTTTTCCTGCCTTTTTTTATAAGATACTGCGCTGCCATAAAACCTGCCATATGATTATCTGTGTTAACCGAGTGTGCATTTTTCATATAATTTTCTATTAATATTAATGGTATCCCTGTTTTCTTGTATTTCAGTAATATACCCGGGTCGGGATTCATTGCAAGCGCTATCACTGCCGAAGATTCTCTTCCATATAATAATTTCCTGAATATCTCATACATAACCTCTCTGTCATAATTTGTTGAATATGGAATAATTCTATGAACATATTTACCTGTTGCAAATGTCCTTTTCTCAATAGCACTTAATATTTCCACTGTAAAATGAGAAGCAATCCTGCCAGACATAAATGCAATATTATCACTATTTCCTTTACGCAGCATCTGAGCAGAACGAGATGGAAAATAATTATGTCGTGAAATTATTTTTTCTATTTTCTTTTTTGTTTCAACGGAAATATCGCTGTAATTGTTAATAACTTTTGAAACTGTGCTTCTGCTCACGCCTGCAAGTTCTGCAATATCTTTTATTACTAATTTTTTCATATAACCTCTATTATACGTTTTTTGGGAACAACTGATTATAAAATAAATATGGTGATTTTTCAAGCCATTTGACCGTGTATATTATTATATACTATAATATGTTGCAGAGCTAACAAAAGAGTCAAAGTCGATTTTAAGTATTGATAAATTCTACTTTTTATTTCTCAAATCCTAAAATCATCTTCAGATATTTTTTTTAAATTTTTAATTTATATTCCTTTTTCTTTTTGCTTTTTATTCCCATTGCCCTTATTTCTTCTATTTTATCCCTTAATATGGCTGCTTTTTCAAAATTAAGCTTTTTTGCCTCATTTATCATTTCTTTTTCGAGTTGCATTATTAAATCATTTTTGTCTTTGTAACTGTATTCTCTTTCCTCTTCAAGTAAAGGCACTGTGAAATAATCTATAGAATAAACACTGGACATTATATTTTTTATTTCTTTTTGTATTGTTTTAGGAGTTATATTGTATTTTTTATTATATTCAATCTGTTTTTTTCTGCGTCTTTCTGTTTCATCTATTGCTTTTTTCATAGAATCAGTTATCTTATCAGCATACATAATTACTGTTCCATTCACATTTCTTGCTGCTCTGCCAATGGTTTGAATAAGAGAGGTTGTTGAACGTAAAAAACCTTCTTTATCTGCATCTAATATGGCAACCAAAGAGACCTCCGGTATATCAAGGCCTTCTCTTAATAAATTAATTCCGATTAATGCTGTAAATTTGCCCTGCCTTAATTCTCTTATTATCTTTACTCTTTCAAGTGTATCAATATCAGAGTGCAAATAATTACATTTTATTCTTTTTTCCTTAAGAAAAGATGTTAATCCTTCTGCCATTTTTTTAGTAAGTGTTGTAACAAGCACACGTTCATTTCTTTCTTCCCGTTTAATAATTTCCTGTGTTAAATCTTCTATCTGTCCCTTTGTATTTTTTACTATTACTTGGGGGTCAACAAGCCCTGTTGGTCTTACTATTTGTTCTATTACATTTTTACCTGATTTTTTTATTTCATATTCATCCGGTGTTGCAGAAACAAAAACAACCTGATTAATCTTTTTTTCAAATTCCTCAAATTTTAATGGTCTGTTATCATACGCGCAGGGCAATCTAAAACCATAATCAACTAAATTTTTTTTCCTTGAAAAATCACCTGCATACATACCATGCAACTGTGGTATTGTTACATGTGATTCATCTATAAACATTATGAAATCTTCCGGGAAATAATCTATAAGGGTATAGGGCGGTTCTCCAGGTTTTCTGCCATCAATTATACGCGAATAATTTTCAATACCTTTACAATATCCCATCTCAACTAACATCTCCATATCATAATTTGTTCTGGTTTTTAAACGTTCATATTCCACAGGTCTGTCTTTAAAAAATTCAAGACGCTCATTTAATTCTTTTTCTATATCTTTTACAACGCGCTCTATTGTATTTTCAGGCATTACATAATGTGTTGCAGAATATATGACTGTGCGGTTTAATCTGTTAATAATATTTTTATTTGTTGGTTCTATTTCAGAAATTTTTTCAATTTTGTTTTCAGACATTTCTATTCTTATTGCAGTTGTTGAATAGGCAGGAAATATTTCTATTATATCGCCCCTTATTCTAAAAACTCCCTGAATAAATTCAAACTCATTTCTTTTATATTGTATCTGGACTAATTTATCAGCAATCTCATTTATTGATATTTCCATACCATCCTCAATATATAAAACCTGACTTCTGTAATTTTCAGGAGAGCCAATTCCATATATACAGGATACGCTTGCAACTATAATAACATCGTTTCTTGTTAATAATTTATGTGTGGCTGCAAGACGCAATCTGTCAAGTTCATCATTTATTGAAGCATCCTTTTCAATATACATATCTCTTTGGGGGATATATGCTTCTGGCTGATAGTAATCATAATATGATACAAAATATTCAACTGCATTATCAGGGAAAAATTCTTTAAATTCCATATATAACTGTGCAGCAAGTGTCTTATTATGAGAAATAACAAGGGTTGGTTTGTTGATTTTTTCTATGACCTTAGCCATTGTAAATGTTTTACCAGAACCGGTAACACCAAGAAGTGTCTGAAATCTTTCTTTTCTTTTCAAATTATTAACCAATCTTTCAATTGCTTCCGACTGGTCGCCTGCTGGTTTAAATTTTGTTTTTAAAATAAATTTATTCATATTTTATATATAAACAAGAAAAGTAAAAAATTTACATCCCCTGACGTTTTGTTATTTCCTGAATAATTTGTTTTACTTCCGGATTGTTTGGATATTTTTCAACAAGTTTATTATAAATCCGCATAGCTTCTTTTATCACATTCTGACTAATATAAATATATGCAGTTGTTATTAAAGAATCAAGTGTTTCATCATTTACCACTATATCATCGTGTGGTTTTGTATCAATTTCTCCTATATCATCTTTTATATTATCCTCCTGGGACTTCGCAGGTATCGCTTGTTTATTTTCTTCTTTAACTGTTTCTTCCTTTTTATTTTTAATATCAATTAATGGTTTGGTGCCGGGAATATCAACCCCTTCACCTATTTTGGGTATTTGATATGTCTTTTTCAATGTATCCATTAAATCTATTTTAGAATCACGGGGTTCTTTTGGAATAAAAGACGGCTTATCTTCACTTTTTGTTTCAGAAACATTCTGACTTCCCTGTATTGCTTCTTTTTGTTTTTTCCATTTTTCTATTGCCTCTTTTTTTATCTTTTCCAGTAACTCCCGTTTTTTGGCTTCCTGTTCGCGCATTATTCTCTGTATCTCTTCTTCTTTTAATTTTTCTTTTTTATGCGCCTCATCCAGTTTTTGTTTTAATTCTTCTCCTGCTTTTTGAATTATTTCCATTTCCTTTTCTTCATATTCTCTTTGAATCTTAGCTTCTTCTTCAAGTAACCGTCTTGCTCTTTCTTCCTCTTCCTGAATTATTTTCATTCGCTGTTCTTCTAATGCTTTTCTTTTTGCCTCCTCTATTTTATCAGCGGGCGACATATCTATTTTCTTCCACACCTGTTCGCCTTCTGATTTTTTTGCTATTAAAAGATATACTTCATGTAATTTTTTTCTTAAATCCTGATTTCCCGGAGCGAGTTTTAAAGCAGTTATATATGTTTCAACCGCTCCATCATAATCTTCATTATCCAGATAATTTTGTGCCATTTTTTCAAATTTTTCTAGTAATTCATTCTGACTTCCGGTTTGGGGTGATGTATTTTTTTCTGATAGTTGTTTTTCCCTTTCTTTATACTTTTCTTCTTCTGCATCTAATTCTTTTAACTTTGAGGTTATTGGAAATTCTTCATTTTCAAAATCTTTTATATCTTCATAAATCGTCCTTGCTTCACCGTATTCATGCTGTAAGGTTTTTCTTTCCGCATCCCTGACCAAAAGCCGTAAAATTGTTTTTATCTTTGTTTTAAGTCGTGTGTCATCAGGAAATGTTTTTACTATTTTTTTACACAATTTAATAATTTTTATTAATTGCCCCTTACTTTCTAAAATAGTTATTCCCCGCAAATAGGTATCAAGAGCTTTTTCTTTTATATTTGCTTTTAAATAAGCATCCCCTAACATATTTAAAATATTAAAATCTTCCTTTTCTGCTTCTGCTAATTTTTCATACAGCTCTATTGCTTTCTTATATTCTTTATTCTGGTAGTATTGATATGCTAATTTTACATATAATGCTTTTTCTTCTGGTGTCACAAACAAAACCTCACATAATTAAATTTGCTATATTATAATATTCTATAATTATATTGTCAAACTTGTATTTTATTTTTTTATTTAATTATGAAGGTTATAAAAAAATTAAAGCGGGCGGATTAAGGGGGTTTTTAGGGAGGGTAAATTAGGGGAACCGCCCGCTTTGTCTTATATATTAAAACGCTCTTTCTATTTTATTTAAAATATCCCTTTTCTTTCTTAAATTATTTAACGTAACTTCACTCATAAGGTTGCATGCTTTTCCTATTCTATCATCAGTTATTCTGTAATATACATTTCGTCCTTTTTTTACTGAATCTACAATACCTTTTTCCTTTAAAAGAGCCATATGCTGTGACAGATTTGCTTTGCTCATACCTGTTATTTTCTGTATTTTACTCGCATTCATTTCTTTGTCGCATAACATTTTTATAATACTCAATCTTACAGGGTGAGCAAATGTCTTGCACATTTCCGACTGCATCTTTAGCAGTTCGTCCATTAATGCTCCTTCATTAAATAGTTTATAAATTCATTAACTACTTAATTTATAGCAAACTTTTATAAATTTGTCAAGAACTTTTTTACAATTTTTTCCCTTAGATATTTTATATTTAAAACTATCTAAGCATCACATTTTTTTACTGCCCCAATATCTTAATTTATTATAGCAAAAAAAAAGATTTTTGCAAGCAAAATTTTAAAAATTTTGTAATCCATCAGGTACAGTAGGTTTTATAAAATTTTCTTTAACTTTTTTATTAATAAAATCCCTTTAAAATATACCAAATTTATTGAATCTTCCGAATCTACCAAATCTTTCAAATCTACCGAATTTTCTAATTGCCTAATTGCCTGATTTATTTAAATTGTTGATTGCTTTTTGCTGCTTGCTGGTTGTTAATTATTTTTTTCAATTTTCGATTTATGGATTCCCGCTTGCGCGGGAATGACATTTCTTGTTTGCAACACTGCTTTAATTTGTCATTCCTGTCCATGAATAAATCACGAGTAAGCTCCAGCAGTGGTCCAGTTTTTTATTTTTCCAATCCGCAACCAGCAACCTGCAATCGACAACGTATTTATCCCCCCCTCACCTTTATCCTCTCCCTGCAGGCTGTCCATTACCCATATCTTTATCATATAATAAGAAGCAGGTATATCCTGATTTTTGAGGAAAATTACGGGCGATTTGTGGCGTTGTCTAGTTTACTTACTCCCAATTTTAACGCCCTTCTTAATCCTATCCAAGGGTTGTTGCGTAAGCCTCGCCTACTTTTGACTCCAAATTCTTTGCCCGACTTTTTCTCAACCGTTTTTTACGAAAAAATCAGCGGTATACCTGCTTCTTGATACTTATGGGTAATGGACAGCCCCGCAGGGTAGAGGAATTTTTTTCAATCAACAATTGACAATTGGCAATGTAGTTATTGCATCTACCAAATCCATTTCAATTGTCATTTGTTTTTTGCTGTTTGCTGGATGTTTTTTGTTTTATCCAATCCGCAATAAGCAATTGGCAATCAGCAATGTAGTAATTGAATCTACCGAATTTTCTAATTGCCAAATTGCACAATTGCCTGATTTTTTAATCTTTTAAATCCTGCCAATCTGGCAATCTGAAAATCTTGCAAATTACCAATTTTATTGTCATTTGCTTTTTGCTGTTTGCTGGTTGTTAATTTCTTTTTCGATTTTAATTCTTCGTTTTATAAATCATAAATCTTAAATCGTAAATCCTTCTAATTTCCTGATTTGTTAAATTGCCTTATTGCCTAATTTTTATCTTTTAAATCCTGCAAATTTTGTCAATCAGGCAATCTGGCAATCAAATAAATACATTTTACATTCCACTTTTCACATTTCACTTCTTACTTTTAATTACAACCAATTCTAACGGCTTGCTTTTTATTTCCTGTCCTTCATTGTCTTTACCTATTAGTATGATATGGTATATTCCATTACCCAATTTGCTTATTTCTTTTTCTTCTATGTTTATTTCAACCTCTCCAGAATTATATTCGCCTTTTATTATCTCTCTTATTAATCTGAATGCCATTGTGTAGATTTTTACTTTAACTGACTTTATATCCTGTGTTATTTCAAATTTTATCTTTAACTCTCCTTTTATATATGGATTTGGATACAATACTACTTTGTCAATTGCTGATTGCTTGTTGTCGTTTTGTGTTTTAGTTGCTGTCATTGTCATTGTGGATTGCTGGCTGCTTGTTGGGGTTGGCGTAAAACTTGGTGTCAATGTCCTTGTGTTTGTTAAAGTTGCAGTCCTTGTATAAGTTAATGTCTGCGTCATTGTTATTGAAATAGTATTTGTAATTGTAAAAGTAAAAGTATTAGTAAACGTTGGTGTTGCTGTAGGCGTGTTTGTGCTTGTTAAAGTTTGAGTAAATGTAAAAGTATCTGTAGGACTTGCAGTATTTGTAAATGATGGCGTATGTGTAGGTGTATTAGTGTTTGTCGGCGGTGTGCCTGTAATTGTAAATGAAAATGTAGGTGATATTGAATGCGTTGGTGATATAGTAAATGTGCTTGTAATACTGCTAGTTGCTGTCATTGTAAAACTTGGTGTTGCTGTCCTTGTTGATGTTAATGTAGGACTTATTGTTATAGAAGGTGAAAAAGTACTTGTCCGCGTTGGTGTATTTGTTGGTGTAAAACCGTAATAATAAAACATAACATCATCTATTTCTATATCAAAAGCACCGTTTTCTGTTATCTTCCACTGTATATCTTCTGCTCTTGTTAAATCAAATGGCCTGTATTCTCCATAAGGTATGGTAAACGCAGAAAATGGAATCTGCACAAATGTCCAGTTAGATGATGTCGGCACTGTGTATTGCCAGTGATTATATACAGGTATATCAGAGAAATTTCCTGTAACAATTGCAATATCAACCGGTGTGCCATCTCCTTTTATATACATTGCGATTCCCTGAAAACCTGTTAAATCAACTTCTCCACCTGTGCCTGTCAAATTTGTTCCAATACCAGCCCAGCCGCCATCAACTTTATTTCCTGTTGCCCTGTATTTACCAACTGTTGTTACAGGGCCACCAGGTGTTTGCTTGGAGCCGGTAATTGTAGAATTAGGAGCAGGGTCGCCATCTGCATAGGTATACCACCAGCCACCCCACAAATTTTGATTTGTGCCTGTATTCTCGCAATCGTCAACTAAAACCCCAGAAACCGGTGTTGATGTCATTGTAATTGTTCGCGTTGCGGTTGGCGTATAAATCGGGGTTCTTGTTCTTGTTGCAGTTGCTGTATATTCCGGATGATTAACTTGCACTTCATACCACAGTGTCTGGTATGTCGGGTCTATTGTAAATGATGCAAATCCACCATTGTTTGTAACTGCAAGCGATGTTTTTCTTGCACCTGATGTATCAAGTGCCCATACACTCGTATTTGTATATGCACAGGGTAGTATCACTGTTGCTGGTATTCCTTCCACATTTGTCGGCGATGTTCCCCATTGGTTTCTTAATGTCAAATTTATTTCCATTGATGGTGGAAATGTGATTGGTGTATTTGGATACTGATAAAATTGCGCGCCTGTATTGTATTGGGTTCCAAGCGCTGTTATTAGTATTTTTTGCGCTGATGCAATAGATGCACCATCTAATGCTGTCACTGCTATTGTTGAAAATCCATTCATAAGTGTGCTTCCCGGTGTTATTGTTACTCCTGATAAATAATGTGTTCTACCACCTATAAATCCATATAAAAACTTTGTTTTGGGTGTGTTAACTCTTACATATCCTGCCGATGAATTACTTAAATCCCAAACTATTTCTCCTGTATCAGATGTCATTATATTTCCTGATACATTCGTTGTTCCTGGTGCTATTGAACCCGGTGGAACGCTCTGTCCTTCTACTGCTATCCGGACTTTATGTATTAATGATGCCTTTGGATTTTCTCCTACTTTTGAACCATCTACCAGCCACCACGCCCATGTGCTTAATAACTCATTTATCTCTGTTTCCCAGCCAATTGGGACAACAACTGTACCTGTTGCTGGCGCTATGTCGCCACGATGAAACGCAAGTGCTGCAGAAATCATTGATGCCATTTTTACCGGATTCTGATTTACTGCAAAATAACCATCTATTTTTTGTGTATTCCACGTATCACTACCATTATAATCAAATTCAAATACTGCATCCCAGTCCTGTAATGATGCATAAGTTGATAAAAAATACATACTCTCTGCTTCATAAGAGTACGGATGTGGATGATTATATTCTGTTACAAGATGGGGCTTGCTTAAAACCGCTTTCATTCCGAGTCCTGCAACTGTTGAACCACTCTGATTGTTAACCATAGGAAGATTGCGCACATACCAGTCAGTGCCGCTCCAAGGTGTGCCTGGAAACTCAGGATGCTGCCAGTAAGCGTGTGTATCTATTGCATCAAACACGCTTTGCACATTTGGTGTTGAGCATCCTATTATTGTTCCAAATATTAATGAATGTGCCCCAAGGGTATTTCTTATATAATCTCTCATTTCTATCCAGTAATTTCTCTCTGTCTCCTGCAAAAATCTAAACCAGTCCTTTTTACCATTTGTTGTTCTTCCAACATCACCCTGATTTTTAAAATTATCAATGCCGGTTGTATATAAATTTTCTCCTGGTTTTAATCCAATCAAGCCCCCTGGTTTTAATGAAACGTCTGTGAAATAAAATGAGCCGCCTGCTGCAAGTCCCATATTGCTAAAATTTATACGCGCATTTGTATCTGATGTATGTGGTGCAAAAGTGAATGCAAATACTTGCCACGTTGTTGTTAAATTTATATCAGCTGAAAATCCAAGGTTTGACCAGGGATCATGTGCCATCATCAACGAAACACTTATAGTTCTGTTTGTATCTGCTTTTGCATAAAATGTTATTGTATATGGCGCTCCTGCTGTAACAGAAAGTCCCCCTTGATTAAATTGAACATGCCAGCCAGCAGACCCTGCTGTTGCAACATTTATTCTTGCACAATTTAAACCACCAGGTCCTGTGCCTGTTTCAACAACTGCATTTCCTGTTGCTGTATCATGAAATTCCACATTCCATGGTGTAATCAACCCTGTTGTAAATCTTCCATTTGTAAGCATTTCAGAACCAAGCGACTGATTTACAACTCCCCATGCAGTTTCTAACTGTGCTTGTGTTGCATATTTATTTTTTAACCAGTTATTCCACTGCGTATTTAATAAATTATAATAATAAGGAGGTAATGAATCTAATTGATTGCTTAAATATGCCTGTGTTAATCCATTTTCATTATTTATTTCTATGAATGCAACTGCTGGTTCATTTATATATGCATTTCCAGTGTATGGATTTGTGTGTGTCAATAAATCCCGCGCATAGTCCTTTTGCAATTGTCTTGTCTGCGGGTCAAAAAAGCCAAGCGCATCTCTTACTTTCCAGTCAGTTATTAAATCAATATCTGCAGGTAAATCTGTTCCTCTGTTAAACGGACGTGAAACCACTAAATTCAAATCCACATAAATGCCTTTTTGTTTTAATTGATAAATAAAATAATCCATTAAATCAAGTTTTGCCGAACTTAAAACCCTGTCCGGATTTACTGTGGTCCATATATCATACATATCCATATGATGAAATCTGACTATGTTAAACCCGTATTTTGCAAGACGGGCAGCTACCTGTGGTGCATTTGACTTTGATGGAAAATTTGCTCCAAAAGTCGTATTTGTTCCCCAGAATTTTATCCTGCCTGAGTTTACTGCAAAATGTCCATCTGCACTTACGTGCACATATCCTTGCGTATCAATGTTTCTATAAATCACAGAACTTAAATCAATCACTGTATTTGATGCGTCATTCCACGGCAGCACAAATGGAAATGTTGTTCCTGCAAATATATTCTGTATAAACAAAAAACTTATTAAAACAAAAAATATTTTTCTTAAATTCATATAAATCTACTCCTTTTCTATTTTTTTTTCGGGCGAACACACAGGTCCGCCTCTACGTCAATCAATTTTCAATTTTCAATTATCAATTTTTTATTCTTTGTTTTTCTGTTATTAAACCGTAAATCGAAAATCGTAAATGTCTTATCCTATCAGCAAAAAGCAACCGGAAATCAGCAATATATCTCTAAATCTCTCCGTTCCCCTATTTAACTACCGTGAAATTAACTTCGTTCATCACGGCACTTTTAAAAAGAGGAAGTTTTGACACATCTTTTAATTTATGCACTATCTCTTTTTATTAATTCCGGTTTTAATTGTATATGTCTTTGTTCAATATTTTTGTTTTTTATTGCTTCCATAATAAGTTTAAATGCCTCCTGCCCCATTTCTATTATTGGTTGTTTAACCGTGGTTAAACCAAAATGCCCTGCAAAATCAAGGTCATCATATCCAATTATTGCAATGTCATCCGGTATTTTTATTTTTTTCTCTCTTGCACTTTTTATTATTCCTGTTGCAAACCAGTCACCAGCAGCACACATTATTGCATCTACTTTTTGTTTTTGCATATATTCTAAAATTCTATTACTTTCTTCTTTTTCATGACTTGTTATTTGATAAAATAAATTTTTATTAAATTCTTTACCACCTTCCTGTAATGCTTTTTTATACCCTTTTAATCTATCTTTTTGTGATTCTATAAGTTCTATTCTACCTGTTACCAGCCCTATTCTTTTTTTCCCTTTTTCCAGTAAATATTTTGTTGCCAGATATGTCCCTTCTATATTATCCACTGTTACTCTGTGTCCCCATTTTTCTTTACCTTCTATGAAAACAATAGGAAATTTATTTTTTTTATAAAAATCTACAACTTTTTGATTATAAATATTTATACTTATTGAAATAACTCCGTCTGCTTTTTTTTCTAATATAATTTTTTTAAAAATTTCTGATATGTGAATAAATTCTTTTTTGTCTTTTACCGGAAATTTTCCAAGCGCAAATTTACTTGTTGTATATATTAAAAAATCATAATCTGTTTTTATTAATTCTGTTTCAATGCCTCTCATTGCCATAACTGCAAAATGAGCAAATATGGAAGGTGTAATAACTGCTACTGTATTTGTTTTCCCACCAGCAAGTATCCGTGCAACTGAACTTGGTGTAAATTTATATTTTTTTATTATTTTATTTACTTTTTCCTTTGTTTCTTCGCTTATTCGAGGGTCATTGCTCATAACTCTTGAGACCGTTGCCGGGTGAACTTTGGCTATTCGCGCCACATCTTTTATTGTTATCTTCTGCACTTTTTCTCCTGCTATTTATGCTATATTTATTATTTTATTACCTGAGTATTATTATTTGCTGCGGTTTTCCTGTTACATTTTTATCATTATTTATTCCTACAATAATCAAATAATACACTCCATTTGCAAGATTATTTAAATATTTTTTATCTATTGTCAGTGTCTCCTCTCCTGCATATTCTCCTTCATTCGTTATCTGTTTTATTAATCTAAAGCCAGTTGTGTATATTTTTACTTTTATTAATTTGCACTGGCCTGTTATTAAAATATTTATTTTTAAATCTTCCTTTGTAGGATTGTATGGGTTGGGATACAAAACTAAATTTTCGATTTTCAATTGTCGATTTTCGATTTGTGTTCTTGTTGATGTTGGTGTATGTGTATTTGTTGGTTGTGGTGTCGATGTCAACATTATTGTTACTGTTCTTGTTAAACTTATTGTTATTGTGCTTGTAAGACTTGCTGAAACAGTTGATGTGCTTGTTAGTGTGTTTGTGGGTGTATTTGTTCTTGTATATGTTGGTGTCTGTGTTAATGTCCTTGTGAATGTCGCGCTTTCAACTTGTGTATTTGTAACTGTCGCTGTTCTTGTTGCACTTGCTACTTGTGAACTTGTAACTGTTGCTGTCCAAGACATTGTTGGTTGCTGGCTGCTGGTTGGGGTCATTGTCATTGTGGATTGTTGACTGCTTGTTGCTGTTTGGGTAAAACTTGGTGTTACTGTTCGTGTGCTTGTATAAGTTGATGTTTGTGTCAATGTCATTGTTAGCGTAGATGAACTGCTTGGTGTATTGGTAAATGAAGGTGAAGCCGTAGGCGTGTTCGTAGATGTTGGTGGTGTGCCTGTTAATGTCTGCGTTATTGTTGGTGAGACAGAATACGTTTGCGTTATTGTCCTACTATATGTCGGTGTTTGTGTCCTTGTTGATGTGCTTGTCGGTGTTCTTGTGTATGTTAGAGTTGGTGTGAGTGTTAACGTCCCTGTCCATGTGTTTGTTGCTATTGGTGTATTTGTTGATGTTGATGTTGATGTTCCTGTTCGTGTCCATGTGCCTGTTGAAGTGCCTGTTGGTGTTCTTGTATATGTAGAAGTTGGTATCGATGTGTGCGTTGATGTTCCTGTCCATGTGTTTGTGAAAATTGGCGTATTTGTCCTTGTCCATGTAAATGTTACTGTAATTGTCCATGATGGAGTTCTTGTTAGTGTAACCGAAGGACTCGCAGAAACTGTAAATGAAGGTGAAGACGTAGGTGTGTTCGTTGATGTTGGTGGTGTGCCTGTTGATGTCTGCGTTATTGTTGGCGACACTGATTGTGTCTGCGTTATTGTCCTTGTAAATGTTGGTGTTATACTTGGCGTTTGTGTTCTTGTTGCTGTCCCTGTTGCTGTCCCTGTCGGCGTCCAAGTCCTCGTCCAAGTCGGTGTAGTAGTAAATGTGTTTGTTATTACCGCTGTATTTGTCCGTGTCGGCGTCCCTGTAAATGTATTGGTTATTATTAAAGTATTTGTTGGGGTTGCTGTTCTGCTATATGTCGGCGTTACTGTCCTTGTTGCTGTCCCTGTATATGTACTTGTCGCCGGCGTGTTTGTCCGCGTTGCTGTTCCCGTGTATGTCCCTGTTGCTGTCCCTGTCCTTGTCCAAGTAGGTGTAGCAGTAAATGTGTTGGTTATAACCTGCGTATTTGTCATTGTTGGTGTTGATGTTCTGGTATATGTAAAAGTTTGAGTTGCTGTAAAAGTCGCAGTGTTCACAGCAGTCTGTGTCCTTGTACTCGTGATTGTAGCAGTTCTTGTAAAAGTAAATGTGGGTGATAATATTACTGTTGAAGTTGCAGTCCTGGTTCTTGTAGGCGTTTGCGTAACTGTATTACAGGTAAGACCATTTAGAATATATCCGGGTCTGACAGATGTATTTTGTATGCTGTTCGGATCTGTAATACCAACGACCCTGGCCCAGGCATTCCACGTGGTTGTTCCGAGGTCAACATAATTTCCTGTTGTGGTCATATCCATCTGGTAACAGTCACCGTTTTTTATCTTTCCCCATGACCACGCCAGGTAACCGATTTGATTTGCCTGACACGCTGACATTATAGTGGTATATGCTATTGTTCCTGCACATCCAACTCCAGCGTGTGCAAACTCTCCTACAATAACAGGAATATTTTGTGAGACGCAGGTGTTAATGAAATTATTTATTCTGGTCGGATTATTGTCTGTCCACCACATGTGAATGGAAAACATGGTGTTATGCAGTGGGTCAGAATTGAATATCTGAGACCAGTTATTGATAATGCTGTTCTCGTTTTGTCCCCATCCTGACGCGTCCACGATTAACGGCACTTTTATACCCGCAGCCCTCATCTGCGAAATTGCACTTATATACCCATTCCTATAGTCAGTATCGCTGACCACATTGCCGCATTCATTTGCTATATTTATAAGAAGGTATTTTTCATGTTTCTGTATAACAGATACAACAGCAGGTTTTATCCACCAATTTACACAGGTTTGCAATAGTGACCAGTCACCTGTCGCGTCATGGAGTTCCACCAGCGGTATCATTTTATTGTTAATGCATGTTTGTATAAGTGCATCAAACTGTGCGGGCTGGTCATAAGCAGCAGTCCAGACTATTCTTACTGTATTCGCGCTTGTCTTGGCTATCTCGGGCAGGCATGTGCCTGTCTGGTCGCCCCAGACAAACATTTCATTTACTCCACGTAAAACCACCATTTCTCCGCACGGCGAATATAAGTGTCTACCACTCACATAAAAACCTGGTATAGTAGCAGTAGTTGCCGTAAATGTGGGGCTGAAAGCAGGATTTATAGTGTTGGTCCTTGTCGGTGTCGCCGAAGGCACAGCTCCTTCTAACCTTATATTATCTATATCCACAGTCCAGTCCCTGTCCCAGCTTGCTGCAAATCCTATGAAATCTATAACTGTCTGTCCTGCTTCTATTAATACTGATAACGGCACACGCACTGTCTTCCAAGTTGTAGTTATTGAACCTCCTTCTACTATATATGTCGGGTCAACCTGTATTGTATTTGTCCAATTTATTCTTACAAATAATTGATTCACAGAATTTGGACTTGTTGATGCCTGCCTAACATTAAATACTAAATCCGTATTTGCACCAATACTTACATTTGTTGTTTTATCCCACCAGTGCTCCTGCCACCATCCTGAAATTGATGTATATGTAAGGCGCATTCCACTACCTGTTACTCCGTATGCTCCTTCTGTCATTGTTCCTGGAGAGCCATTATGAACTGTTCCATCTGATAATCTATAGCCAGATGTATCACCATCATAAATAAGTGTATATGCCGGAGCCGGAGTAGTAGTTGGAGTATTAGTTGGTGAAAAATATGGCGTATTGCTTGGTGTTGGTGTCCTTGTTCGTGTAAAAGTAGGTGTTCCTGCATAAGGAGTATTTGTTGGTGTATTGGTCGGGGTTGCAACTGAGCCTGCAAATGCCGCTGCTAAAAAACAATATTTTGCCTGATAATAAATTCCGGGTTCTGTTACTGACCAAGAGCAATCAGGCCAGTTTGTATTCCAGTCCCTGTATGCCTTTTGTCTGGGCTCACCACCCGGCGGATAAACAGGTGTTCCACCACTATTCTGTGTATCTGTTACATAATTTGCATTTGGTCCACCTGCTAAAAATCCTGGCGCAGGATTTGTATCCCACACAGTTCCATCCCAGAACCATCCATGATAAATCTGTGTTATTTGTTTGTCTGCACCTGCTGAATTTGATTGAGTTAAATAACACCAGGAAAGCGGATTCCTGCCATGAAAATAATGTATGTATTCTTCTGCTGCTGTCTGATACGCAGAAGAAAGAGAAGGATTTACATTTAATTTAACTCCCCACAATGCGAGATCTGCCCACTCTCCTTTTGCCTGATTTGAGCCCCAGGTATAATGCCCATCCCATATTAAAGCTTTATATGCATCTGTATTTCTCTGCCCGTAGGTCTGATTTTGTATGCCCTGATTTAAAGAGTTTTTAATTGCAGTCACAACAGATGATGTAGCACCCGGCGCAAGACAGTATGATACAAGACCGCGCTGAATTATGTTTGAGCCACCTGTCTCAAAATAACCACTGTTAATTGGCTGATGCCCCCAGCTTTCTGCTGTATTCGGATTATTATAATTAGCATCTACATAATTTCTATATTTTACATCACCAGTTAAATGAAATAGTTCTGCTGCTGCAGCCACTCTGCCCTGTTTTTCATGATTATCGTCCCAGTTTGCATTTGCATTTTGAAAACCACTGTGATTATATTGAATATTATTTGGGTTTGCTTCTAAAAACGCCCATGCATTTTCTGCTGCTGTCCTGAGTGTTGCTGAATAACTTGAATTAAATGGAGCAAAAAGCCGCGCTCCAAGTGCAAATGCCATTGCGCCTGTCACTGTTGCTGCTGTTGAATAATTTGCATAATAATAAGTTGTGGTCTCTGTGCTCGGGTCACCGTTCCCTCCACTACTACCGCTTGTTACAAAAACACCTGAATACAATGAACCATCTGCTTTTTGCATACGCAAAAGCCAATCAAGTTCATATTTTACTTCATCTAAAATATCTGGTATACCATTGCCTGACTCCGGTATTCCTGTATTGTCTCCAAACCTATCAGGATACCATTCATATGCATGCATCAAGTCCCACAGTGTTGTAAATGTAAATGTCACATATTTTCTATAATCACCTGCATCATGCCATCCACCTGATACATTTCTCTGCGTTCCTGAAATCACTCCACCATCATACAGGGATGCATTCTGTTGCTGTGTATGACAGGCGGCATGTGTCCATGTGCCACCATAAGCAGAAGTTATTGCGGTCCCACATCTTTGATAATAATATGATTTTATTGATTGACGCAGTATTGTATTATATATATTATCTCCAATATCAAAATTATATGACTGCCTGTCATTTGTCGGATCATATATATGATATGTTCCTGGTGTTGTAAATGAAGAAAAATTTCCCTGCCAAACAACATCACCGGCAGGGGCATATTCATTTCCGCTATTAAAAACGGATAATGTGATTGTTTGCATTACTGCATTATCTGATGACCGTCGTAATTGAACATTTGCTCCTGGCACATATGTAACTGCAGAATTCTGTCCTGTGCGAGGGTCTGCTATCATAAACCATTTTTCAGAATTTGTCCTGTATCCAATCTGGTCAACTATTATCTGTTCTGAAACAGGAGCGGAAAAAGCAGAGTTAATTATTATTAAATTTGTTATTAAGATTAAAAATAATATTTTTTTCATAATTATTCCCCACCTTATTTTATTCTGTATTTATAAATTATTATTAAACAATCAATAATTCTTTTCAAAATTATTTTCTCCTTTTTGCAATCGTTTGCAATTATAACAAATATAGCAGATAATTTTTCGTTTGTCAATTTTAATTAAAAGCGGATAGTATCCCCTCAGTTGAGCCTGTGCAAAAAATATAAAATTGAGCATTTTAACTTTTTATATTTTTATTTTTTCCTTATTTTTTAATCATTTTTATGTGTTAGTTTTTTGTTTTTTATGTTTTTTCCTATTTTTTGCACAAGCTCAGTTATAGGAGGTGATAATAAAAATTGAAAATCCCTCTTAATCTCCCTTTAGAAACTGTCCATTACCCATATCTTTATCTATATAATAAGAAGCAGGTATATCCTGATTTTTGAGGAAAATTACGGGTGGTTTGTGGCGTTGTCTCGTTTACTTGCTCCCAGTTTAAACGCCCTTCTTAATCCTATCCAAGGGGTGTTGCGTAAGCCTCTCTTACTTTTGACTGCAAATTATTTGCCCGACTTTTTCTCAACCGTTTTTTACGAAAAAATCAGCGGTATACCTGCTTCTTGATAATTATGGGTAATGGTCAGGAATAAATCAGGTGTAAACTCCAACAGAAATCCAGCTTTTGTTTTTTCAATTGGAAATTTTCATTTTTTTATTCTTTGTTTTTCTGTTCTTAAACCGTAAATCGAAAATCGGAAAACGAAAATGTATTTATTAAGTTTGGCTTCCTTGTTCAATTTTCCATTATCGATTTTCTATTTTCAAATTATGGGCGGACACATAGGTCCGCCCCTACATATAATCGCGTTGGCGTCTCTCGCTCTTTTAAATTAATGGATTCCCGCTTGTGCGGGAATGACATTTCTTGTTTGCAATCGCTGATTTAATTTGTTATTCCCGCCCATGATTTCTCAGGGATAAATTCCAACAAGAATCCAGTTTTTTTCCAATCTGCAATTGACATCCTGCAATCGGCAATGTAGTTATTTCATCTTCCAAATTTTCTAATTTCCTGATTACCTAATTGCCTGATTTATTTCAATTGTTGATTGCTTATTGCTGCTTGCTGGTTGTTAATATCTTTTTCGATTTTCATTCCTCGTTTTATAAATCATAAATCTTACATCATAAATCTTAAATCTTACATTCCACATTTCACTTTTTTACTCTTTCTTATATTTCTTTATCAAAATCTTTGTCTTTCTTTCTTTTTTCTTTTCTTCTTCTAACTGCGACTGGTAGTATGGTTCGAGTTTTATGATTTCGTCAACTAATTTTTTCTGTTCCGGAGACATTTTTTTGTAAATATCAGGACTGTTTTTCATCATCTTTAAATTATTTATACGCTCAAGACGCCTTTTTAATTTATATTCTTTTGTTTTTCCCTGTTCTCTTAACTCCCTTACATATTTTATTTTCTCTCTTATATCTTTTATTTCCTTATAACGCTTTATAAAATTTTTACTTAATTTTCTTGGCCTGTCTGGTCCTAAATATTTTACTATTTTTGTCTCTTTATCTTTATCAAGTATTATTTTCTTTTTTATGTTTCCTTCTTTGTCATAACTTGCAACCTCTACCTGACCCTCATATACACCCACCAAATCTTCATCGCCTGTTTCAACTATTAACTCTGTTCCTTTTACAGCAGCCATTGCAAGTTTTGTTCTAACTGCAAATTCTTCTTTTTCAATTAATTTTTTTATAACACCAATTAATCTGCCTTTGATTAATTCAATTATTGTTTTGTTTTCTTTATCTCTTTTTAAATTTCTGATAACCAGTCTGCTATTGGGGTCTAATTTAATAATTGTGGCATCATCAAAAACAATTTCAACGCGCGAGTCATAGCCGGTTATAATCGTGTCGCCCTCATATAAAGGAATATAAATGTCAAGTATGGCTTCTCCTATATCTTTGCCTTTTCTTTTTAATTCACAGTCACCCTCATAATCATTTATATATGCAATTGAATAATCCACATTGTTTAAGGCCTTTGCATTTATAATTAAAAATAAAAACGAAAATAAAAAAACAAAAATTAATTTGTTTTTCATATTTTTTCTCCTTCCGTTTTTTTAATAAACATATATATATTATGACGTTTTATTATCCAATTTGTTTACAATATTCATCCTCTAAAAATCAGTAAAATCCCATTTATTATAACAAATAAAGAAACCAAAATCCCTGATATTTTACCTGCGTTTTGTGCTGTTTTATACTTACTTATTAGTCCGGAAAAAATAAATGGCAACAGATAAACTGATGCGCCTAAAAAGAAAAACAAAAAATAAATCAAAGAATTAATAATACTGTGTAATGAAACTGCATAAGTGAAAGCAGTTATAAAAGGCGGGCATATATTAAGTCCGCTTACCAGTCCTGCGCCAAAAGGAACTCTGATTGAAATATTTTTAAGTGGATAAATTTTTATCAAATTTGCAATACCGGATGAATATAAAAAAAGCATAACCCCTGCAATAATCATAAAACCACCTGTGATTTTTGAAGAAATAATAAAATCATTTAGAGCAACTCCTGTAACACCTGCAAATATGGCAACTGATATATAAGCAATTAATCTGCCTGATAAAAATTCTAAAATTATAAATGTGTTATTTTTTATATCCCTTTTTTCTGCAAGTAAAAAAGGAATAAGATATGGAGAGCAAATACCAAGACAGACAGCGCCTGATGATAATCCCACTAAAAAACCTGTAAAAATATCAAAATGCATAATTTAACCTGCAATCTTTAATAATTTTAATAAAATAACAATTGCATCAGGAATAAAAAAAGATGAAATAGCACCTGCAAATAAAAATACAGATAATGTAAAAATAATATAACTTATTTTCTCTATACTTTTGTTCTTGCTTTTTATGCCTATTGATATAGCATTATTTTCGCAATTATCCAAACATTTACCGCATTTCACACAATAAGATAACACTTCATATTCTTTTGTTATTGCAAAATTCGGGCATACCTCAATACATTTACCACATTTTTCACATTTGTTAAAATCACGATAAACTTTAAATGGATTTATGCGGCCTGCAACAGAAATAAATCCGCCAAAAGGACAGATAAAAGAACAAAATGTGCGTTTTTTAAGTAACAAAGGCAAAACAACAAGGAAAATAATTCCAATAGAAACAAAAATTATTATTTGCATTTTATAAATGAATAAATCACCTTTATTTAAAAAAGCAGTTGTTAATTTATACGGACAAAACCATAAACAAAAAACCGGCTCAAATAAAACGATTGATGCAAGCATTAAAAAAATCCAAAAACCAACAGGAAAATCACGTATTATTTTAGGAACAGTATTTATTTTCAGAATTTGCTTTGAAAAAATTTTACTAAATCCCTCATCTATGCCGCCATAAAAACAAACCCAGGAACAAAAAGCCTGACCAACTGATAAAGTTGAAAAAATATATAAGACACCTATGGTATAAAATCCCCACTGTGACCAGCCATAAATAAATGCAGCTTTTAACTGGTCAAAAAAAGTAATTGCAAAATTTGAAGCAAGCGCTATGTGACATATCGGAACTTCCGGTGAATTTTCAAAAGGCGAGAAGAAAAAATCCTTTGTTGCTCCCCATAATTTTGTTTTATAAACAATGATAAAAGATATTGCCGTTGTTATAAAAAGAATTGAACGATAAAAAGAAATCTTACCTTTGTAGAATACAAAAAAAGATAATACACCTAAAAACAAAGAATAAATAATTTTGCCGGCAAGAAAAATACCACCCCTTTTTTCTGTTAATATAAAAAGCATAATAAAAAAAGCAGTCAGGCAAAATGAAAAAATCAAACTTTTTTTAAAGTCAAATTTATTATTCATTTTTTATTTTGTAAAAAATTAATTTTGAATTTTTATTTTTTTTATCATAAAAATCAATGTAAATAAGTGTTTTTTTATCAGGGAAATTTTTCTTTGCTTCATTTAAAACAGTTTCATCTTTTGACAGCACAGGATAAACCGAATTAATAAAAGATAATCTGTTATATAAATTATTATCATCGGTGATTGCCATTATACAATCTTTTGGTCTGTAGTCAGAAACAAACGAAACATCATTAAGTGATTTTGTTTTTACCAAAATTATTGATTTATTTAATTTACAGGAACTTATGGCAGCACAATAAGAAATTATGTTTCTGAACTCTTTGTCTGTTTTTATAACTTCTTTTAATCTGCAATTATTCTTTTTTTCTTTTTCTGCTTTTAAAATTATCTTGTTCATAACTGAAACCGTCTTAAAAGGATATTTGCCTACTGATGTTTCAGCCGATAACATCAAAATATCAGCGCCGTCAATTACCGCATTATAAATATCTGTGATTTCTGCCCTCTGTGGAAAAGCAGAATTTATCATTGACTCCAGCATCTGAGTTGCAACAATTACTAATTTCCCTTTTTTATTTGCCTTTTCTATCATTGTTTTTTGCGCAAAAGGAATTACACTGTAGCCAGCTTCAACTGCCAAATCACCACGTGCAACCATTATGCCATCGCATAAATCCAGAATTTTATCTATTTGTTTTAATGCCTCAGGCTTTTCTATTTTTGCTATTATTATTGGTTTTTTACCTTTTATATAATTGTTTAATAATATTAAGTCAGATGCATCACGAACAAAAGAAAGACAAACCGCATCAACACCATTTTTTATTCCAAACCGCAGGTCGCTTTTATCTTTTTCTGTTAAAGCAGGGATTGGCAGTTTTATATTTGGCAGATTTACTCCTTTTCTTGATTTTATTTCTCCGCCTGCCAAAACACTGCAAATAATATTTTTATTTTTTATTTCATTTACTTTTAATTCTACAACCCCATCATTTATCAATATCTTTTGTCCCTTTTTTATATATTTATATAAATCTTTAACATCTATGTATATTTCTTTTTCACTTAAATTATTTTTTAAATTTTTAATTATTAATTCATCACCTCTTTTAACTGTAAATTCCTGTGGCAATTTTCCAATTCTGATTTTAGGTCCCTGTAAATCCTGCATAATTGCAACTGGTTTATTTAATCTTTTACGTGCATTTTTAATGTTTTGTATGACTTTTTTAAAAAATTCATAATCGCCATGGGAAAAATTTAATCTAAAAATATTTACACCGCTTTTTATTAATTTACAAATAGATGAAAAAGACGATGTGGCAGGTCCTATTGTTGCAATTATTTTTGTTTTTCTTATCATATTGTTTCCTTTATAACCCAATTTAAATAATCACTGTTACCTTTTTTTATATCAAAAGAAATTATTTCAGGCACAGTATATGGATGAATTCTTTTTGTTTCCTTTATTAATTTGTCAATTAATGTTTTTTTTGTTTTTATTATTAACAGATTTTCCTTTGCTTTTTCAATTTTTCTTTTCCACCAGTAAAGTGATTTAACACCTTTTACAATATTAACACAGGCGCACAATCTTTTATTTAATAATTTATTTGCGATATTTTCTGCTTCTTTGTCTTTATCAACTGTTATGAAAACAACTGCTATTTGCATCTTTTAACCTCCTTTTTCAATTTGCAATTTACGATTTTCGGTTTTAAATCTCCCCGTTCCCCTCTTTACTACCGTAAAATTCACTTCGTTCATCACGGCACTTTGAAAGAGGGGCAATCACTTATCTTCTTTTCAATCCGCAATCAGCAAACAGCAATCGGCAAGGTAGTAATTGAATCTTCCAAATTTCCTAATTTCCTGATTGCCTAATTGCCTGATTTTTTTCATTTGCTGATTGCTTGTTGCTGTTTGTTGATTGTTAATATCTTCTTGATTCTGTTTTCGGGCGAACACATAGGTTCGCCCCTACAAATAATCTCAATTCTCGCTCTCGCTCTCTTGTCATTCCTGGCTCTGAATAAATCAGAGTTAAACTCAAGCAGTAATCCAGTTTTTTGTTTTTCCAATCAACAATTGGCAACCAGCAATTGACAATGTAGTTATTACATCACCACTTTATCCCTGCCTGATTTTTTTGCTTTATAAACATTTTCATCTGCCTGTTTAATAACTTTATGAATATTTGAAATACCATCTTTTGCAAATGCAACACCAATTGACATAGTAACTTTGATTGTTTTATTTTTAAATTTTATTGATGATTTTTTGACTGTTTTTCTGATTTTTTCTGCTTTATGAAAAGCATCCTCACCTGTCTTATCCCGTAAAAAAATTATTATTTCTTCTCCACCATATCTGCACACAACACCTTCTGGCAGGGATGTCTCCCTTATTATCTGTGCGACTCTATGCAAAACCTCATCTCCGGCAGTATGGCCATAAGTGTCATTTACTTTTTTAAAATGATCAATATCGCACATCAAAACAGCAAATTTTTCTCCCAGTTTTATATCAATAAGCCCATCAATTATTGAATTCATATATTGTCTGTTATAAATTTTCAACAGTGGGTCATAATGCGCTTTATGATGTAAACAGGTAATCCAGTGTGCAAACATGCCCCATATCAATAAAATACTCATTATTGGCATTAATAGTTTGACTTTGCCAATATAATTTATCTGAGTATTGCTGTAAAAAACAACTATTGCAAGTGCAACAATGATACTGCCGTAATTGTGTTCTTCTTCTATACTAAAAAATGAAAATAAAATAATCAAAGACAGTAAAAATAAATTAATTGAAAAATTATATTTATTAAAAAGAATAACAAATTCTGAGGGTGGTTTTAATGGCAGCGTTAAAATAATAATCTGATATAAAATAATATTAAGAATAAAAATAGTCCAGGAAATTGTCTTGCCTGTGTTATATGTCACATAAGAGCTGGCTATAATAACAATAAGCAAATTAAGATTAAGCAGCGTTAACAAAAATTTAAGTGCAAAATTATCAGGAAGTTTTATTGATTTTGTATGGGGATTTAAAAACCCCATTATTTTTAATGAAGAAGGCATATTAATATCAAGTATTATAAAATTAATAATAAACGCACCTAAAACAAAAGCAGATAAAAGCATTTTAAATTTATAAATTTTAGGGTATGATACAATTGCAACCAGAAACACAACAGATGATAATAAAAGCATTAATATTTTAAAATTTACTTTTTTATATAAGACACCCATACTATCGCGATAAAAAACCTCAAAAAAAATAATCAATAAAAAAGAAACAATTATAAATTCTACTTTATACTTTTTTGCAAATGCAGCGATATCTTTATACATAATTTTACTCCAATTTATACAAGTGTTAAAATATTATAACACAAATCAATTATGTGATAATAGTTATTTAGAATATTTTTTATATATTTTTAATAATTGACAAAACATTATAAATGTTGATAAAATAAAGCAAATTATTTAATGGAGGGCTTGATGTGAAAAGATATTTTATATTGAAAAACTTAGTTTTGATTTTAGTTTTATTCTCTTTGATTTTTGTTGGTTGTGCTGCAAAGAAAACCAAAAAGGCGTTGCTAAAAGAAAAAGGACTGCTTTGCAGTTTTGAAACAGTCCCTTCTGAAATCTCAATAGGTGATTTTGACTGGGAAACTAATGGCTATGTAAAATTAGAACAGTTTAAAAAATACGCCACAAATGGAAAACATTCCTGTCAGGCAATTTTTTCAGTTCCTGCTGATTTTCTAACCACAACAAATGCTGCAAAAGTAACAGAATGGATTGCTCCAATGACTTTATCTATTTCCACTTTAACAAAATTAAAAGTCACTGATTGGAGCGAATATAAAAAATTTGCTGTTGATATCTATGTCCCCGATGACAAAGAAAGAAATTTTTTTATAAAATTTGTAGATAATTTTGGAAATGAATATGTTACTGCAAAACAAATAAAAAACGGGAGAAACAAATTAGAAGTTGCTCTTGATGAGGTTAAGACAGCAAGAATAAATACAAAATCAATTGTGATTTTATCATTATATTTAAATACTGTAAAAGAAGAAAAAGATATAATTCTCTACATAGATAATGTCAGATTGGTACCATAATAAATCATAATGAAAGATAAAACAAAATTAATATTTGATTTATTAAGAATAAAACAATGGATAAAAAATCTTTTAATTTATATTGCCTTGATTTTTACCAACAATCTTTTTAATTTAAAATTATTTTTAATAACTACAATTGGTTTTTTTTTACTTTGTTTTGCTGCAAGTTCTATATACATATTAAATGATATAAAAGACGCAAAAGAAGACAGGCACCATCCAAATAAAAAACATAGACCTATAGCAAGCGGCAGAATAAAACCTGACCTTGCTTTAAGCATTTCAATAATTTTATTACTTACATCCCTTTTTGGCTCCTTTATTATTGAAAAAAAATTTTTTATTGTTATTTTAGTTTATATTTTGCTTTCTGTTGCTTATACATTTAAATTAAAACACTTAGTTATTCTGGATATTCTGACAGTTGCATCAAATTATGTTATAAGAGCGATCTCCGGAGCAATTATAATAAATGTGGCAATTTCACCATGGCTTTTAATATGCACTTCCCTTCTTGCTCTTTTTGTAATATTAGGAAAAAGAAGATATGAACTCAGTCTGGCATCAGCAATAAAACACAGAAAAATACTTGAAGAATATTCTATCCCTTTGCTTGATGAAATGATTTCAGTTACAACCGCATCCACCATATCTGCATATGCACTATATACTTTTACATCTGAAACAGCTTTGAGACATAATTATCTTTTACTTACAATTCCTTTTGTTTTATACGGCATATTCAGGTATTTATATTTAATTCATAAAAAAAATATGGGTGGAAGTCCTGAAAATATCTTTTTAAAAGACCTTCCTACAATTATCAACATTATTCTCTGGATAATGACTATTGTTATAATAGTTTATTTAATAAAATGATACTTACTGTTAATCTGAATTCAACCACTGATATAGTAATACCAATATCTGATTTAAAACTTTCAAGCGTCTCAAGAACTCCGTGGATTGCAGCATATCCGGGTGGCAAAGCAACAAATGTGGCACGAGCATTGGCATCATTAGGTGCAGATGTTACTACTACCGGTTTTTGTGGTGTAAATGATTTTGAGTCAATGAAAAAATTTCTTAATTCATGCAATGTCCATTCTGATTTTGTCAAAGTTAAAGGAGCAAACAGGCCATGCATAATCATAACTGAAACCAGGGCAAAAAGAGAAACAATTATAAACAGTGAATCTTCTTTTAAAATAAATAACTCAGCATTATTTACCTTTTTAAAAAAATTAAAAAATCTATCGTCAAAATCAAAAATCACAATATTTTCCGGAAGTTTACCTCTATCTTTGCCTTTTAATTTTTATTATCGCGCAATTAATATATGCAATAAAAACTCTCTGACAATCCTTGATACCTCTGCTAAATATTTAAAACATTCAATAAAGGCAGGGCCATCTATAATTAAACAAAATTTGGACGAAATTGAATCCGGCTTTAATATTAAATTAAACACAAAATCCGCAATAAAAAAATTTTCTTTCAATTTACTAAAAAAACATAACTTAAAAGCAGTTATTATTACCCTTCATGAAAAAGGTGCAATTCTTTTTGAAAATGATACTTCCTTTTACTTTCCGGCATTAAAAATGGAAAATGCTATCTCTCCTGTTGGATGTGGAGATGCTTTTACTGCCGGACTCGCTTTTGGAATAGAATCCTGGAAAAATATAAAAGAAGCGGTAAAATTCGGAATTGCCTGCGCAACTGCAAATTTACAGCATTTTGGTTCCTGTTTTTTTACAGCAGCAGAGGCGCGAAGTTACATTAAAAAAATAAAAATATTAAATTACTAACGTTTCTTTACATTTATAATTAAGTCCGGATTTTTACCTTTATTTAAAACAATTGCAACTGCTTTTTCCTGCAAATATGTAGCTTCCACAGACACAACATAACCACCTATTGGCAATTGTTTAAATGTAAACCTGCCTGCACTATCTGTATATGTTGTATATATCTTTTCCGAGTGTTTATACATTGCTTTTACTCTTACATTTTTTACTGGTTCGTTTTCAAGCATTATTCTTCCTGTTAAATCTTCTTTTATCATTGATGTATCTTTTTCTTTTGTTGGTTGGGGTGTTGGTTTTATTTTTTTTGTTGATTTTAATTTTGGTGTTGGTTTAGGCGTTGGTTCCGGTGTATCTGTTGGTTGGGGAGTAAATGTAGGCTGCGGTGTAGGGGTATCTGTGGGTTGTGGTGTATATGTATCTGTTGGAGTAGGTGTGGGTTTTGTTTTTTTTATCTCTAAATACATTGGCTGTCCTGAAACATCTATTTCTGATGTTACCTCATTAAGTTCTGCATCAATAACTGCAATTTTACCTTTTTTATCACTTTGGTTATAACCTGCAACAAATACCATTTTACCAACCGATGTTTTACCAGCAACAACATCATAAGTAGAATAATCCACCCCTATTGATGCTGGTTTTTCATATCTTAATGTTTCAAAAATATCTATGCCATTTGAAACACCAACATAAATCAAATCACCCATTATATCCATACCCCTTGGACTATCTGTTGTCACTATTTCATTTAAAAGTTTTGCCTTTTTTACATCAATTACAGAGATGCTTGAGATACCCTCATTAGTAACAAATAATTTATTTCCATAAACACATAAATCCCACGGTTCTGTGCTAAAAGTCAGTATGCCTGTTAATTTTAATTTTTCCGTATCTAAAATTGCAATACCTTTCTGCCCTGCCAAACCAATAAATGCCTTTTTATTATCCTCTGATAAAGCTATGCAACGTGGCGATGCAGGAAGTTGAATTGGCTCTTCTGCGACACTGAAATCTGCAGTATTTATTACAGAAACATTTTTTGATTTTTCATTTGCAACATATATTTTTTGATTATCAGAACCTATGGCAATTGCAATCGGTGAATATCCGACACTTACAAAATCCGAATCAAGTGTTAAATTTTTGGTTTTTATTCTGTAAACAGAATTAGTATCATAACCTGTAAAATACAAATACTTATCATCGGGGGATAACTGCATCTGTTTAGCTATACACGGTAATTTTATGTCTTTTAAAATTTCATTTACAGAAATATCAATAACAGAGATATTCTTTGATTGATTATATGAAACATAAAGATAGTTTGCTGAATAAACCGGAAATACAAATAACAAAACAATAAAAACATATAATGTTTTTTTCATAATTTTTCCTTATTTTTTCTTTTTTCTGCCCTTTATAAGTTTGGCTGCTTTTTTTGTTGTCCTTCTTATTCTCTGACTCATAAACTTTAACAAAACATCAACAACTTTAAATCCTGTTGCAGGATAATTTGTTTTTAATAATTTAAAAGTATCCATAGAAAGTTTAATAAGTACTGTTTCTCCTCCTGCTATTGCTGTTGCAGAGCGTGGAGCGCTTTCAATAAGTGCCATCTCTCCAAAAAACTCACCATCGCTTAATAATGCAATTTGTTTTTTTCTCTTAAGTGTTTCTTTATAAATTTTAACTGTGCCTTTTTTTATAATAAACATACTATCCCCAAAATCCCCCTCTGCAAATATCTTTTCATTATTTTTGAATTTTATCTCTTCACATATATTTGACAAAACCTCAATATCTTCTGGAACAAATTCCCTGTATATAGGATATTCAAGTAAAAAAGCAACATCAGTCATATCACTTTCTCCTTTTTTATATATTTTTAAATAATAAAATTTATTTGTCAAGCAGGGAATGTAATTTAATTACTTGATTTGAAAATTTTTCAAATCTTTCATATCTTTCAAATCTACCAAATCTTCCAAATTTTCTAATTTCCTGATTGCCTAATTGCCTGATTTATTTCAATTGTTGATTGCTTATTGCTGTTTGCTGGTTGTTAATATCTTTTTCGATTTTAATTCTTCGTTTTATAAATCATAAATCGTAAATCATAAATTATTTGATTTTCCAACCTCCCCCTCACCTTTTTCCTCTCCCCGCTGGGTCTGACCATTACCCACATCTTTATATAATAAGAAGCAGGTATATCCTGATTTTTGAGGAAAATTACGGGTGATTTGTGGCGTTGTCTAGTTTACTTACTCCCAATTTTAACGCCCTTCTTAATCCTATCCAAGGGTTGTTGCGTAAGCCTCGCCTACTTTTGACTACAAATTCTTTGCCCGACTTTTTCTCAACCGT
>Ga0207433_10003075_pt1 | contig 32626 bp, 36 predicted proteins | sample YelNatPaOPGAMG01_FD_187559 | JGI IMG/M metagenome (GOLD analysis project Ga0207433, IMG submission 187559) | Hot spring thermophilic microbial communities from Obsidian Pool, Yellowstone National Park, USA - OP-RAMG-01 (SPAdes) (version 3) | ecosystem: Environmental > Aquatic > Thermal springs... | reverse complement strand
TTCCCAAGAAAAGTATTGAGCTAGCAACTCAAGAGATTTCCAGCGATTAATGGAGGTAATTATTTATTAATATGATCCTTATATATTATTATGGCTTCGAAGAGAAGATCTAAAGATCAGGTCAATCCTATAGATAAAAAAATATTAAAGACCATATATGAAGTTAAAAATACAAATCTCGGTGTGATTTCCAAGAGGGTTGGTCTCTCAAAATCAACTGTATACAACAGGTTAAAGAGGCTCAAAAACCTGGGAATAATCACTGGAGAGATTGTTGCACTTGACCAGAAGTTCGTTGAAACCTACATGACCGCGGTGAGTTTGATCAAGGCCAAGTACGGCCCTGAGTATGCGGAAGAAGTCGGTAAGAGAATAGCAAAGATAAAAGGTGTATGGGCCATTTATTTTGTGATAGGAACCAACGATTTCGTTGCGTTGATAAGAACAAAAACCAAGGAAGAGCTCGAGAGGATAGTGAATGAGTTGAGCAAAACTGAGGGTGTTGAGAGGAGCGAGACCACCATTGTGCTCAAAATGCTCAAGGAAGACCTGGCTGAAAGCATGAGGCTTCTCGTTGAGGAGTGAGCAAGGATAAATTTTTTCGAGGGATGGGGGAAAGGGATCAAATTTTTCTTCATAATGGCGGTTGGAACTCCATAAGGATTCATTAATATATTTACAGGGGATGATAGGGTATGTTGACTCAGAGGCTGAGCCTTGAAAATGCCCCGTTAATAAGGGTCAAACCGCCAGGGCCGAAATCTAGAGAATTACTGGAAATTCAGGACCGTTATGAAACATCTTCAAGATCATATACGAGATTCTTCAGGACGGCTATAGATTATGGAAAGGGATCTACGGTCGTCGATATGGACGGGAACGTGTTCATCGACTGGTTCGGGGGGGTAAGTGTTATGAACCTCGGCCACGGAAATCCTGTAGTTGTGGAGGCAATCAGGAAGCAGCTCGATAGGATTACCCATATAACTGAAGTCCCAACTGAAGCGAGAATATCATATCTAAAGAACCTAAATTCCTCGCTTCCTGGAGAGCTGAAAAACCATTCAAAGGTGCTTTTCACTGTCACCGGAGCGGATGCATGCGAGGCCGCGGTAAGTCTTGCAAGATACGTGACGAAGAGGAGAACTATAATTGCGTTCTCGGGATCCTATCACGGCATAGCAGGGGGTATAGTTCAGGCCACAGCAAACCCCCATTACAGAGAGTATTCTTCTTTCAACCCGCATGAGATATTTTTCGCGCCCTTTCCCTATCCCTACCGTTTCCCGTTCAAGGGGGATGATATTTCCAAGGTTGTCATAGATTATCTTGATTACCTTATCTCGGACCCCTATTCCGGTATCTCCAAGCCCGCTGGAATAATTGTGGAACCGATACAGGGTGAGGGGGGGTACATTGTTCCTCCAGACGATTTCCTTCCGATGCTCAGGGAACTTGCGGATAAGCATTCAATCCCTCTGATAATAGATGAGGTGCAGACTGGTATAGGAAGGACGGGGAAGATGTGGGCTTCACAGCTCTACGGCGTCACACCGGACATAATGTGTGTTTCGAAGAGTGTTGGTGGCGGGGTCCCTATTTCCAACATAGTTTACAGGGAGGAATACGATGACCTCCCTGTCTCGTTCCACCTCGGGACCTACAGGGGAAATCCCCTGGGTCTGGCTGCGGGTTCCGAGGTCATACGGTACCTGATGAATTCAGATATACTGAGCAGAGTGGAAAGGGATGGAAAATACATCCTCTCAAAATTCAGAGATATGATGTCGGAAAGCGATATAATAGGCGATGTGAGGGGAAAGGGTTTCATGATAGGGGTTGAGCTTGTCAGGAGGGGAACAGCTGAACCCAACCAGGAGGCTGCACAGAAGCTCAGGGAATCGCTGTTCCAGAAGGGATTGTTGATGCATACCTGCGGGCACTACGGAAATGTTATGCGATTCATGGCACCGCTCACAATTGAAAATGATCTCGTAGATAAGGGCCTGGAAATATTTAAGAGCTCCCTGAAGGAGGCGGAACGATGATTGAGACCCATGATCCATTTACAGGGGAACTGCTCGCCAGTTACAGAACTGAGAGTGAGGAGGAAGCGTTGGAGAAGATAAGAAATGTTTACAGGGAGCAGGAGAGCTGGAGCAGGAACCTGGACGATAGAATAAGCATCTTCAAAAACTTTGTAAGGAAAAACTTCGAGAGGGAGACGAATGAACTTGCAACTCTCATCACAAGGGAGATGGGAAAGCCCATCAGCCAGGCCGTATCTGAGGTGAAGAAAAGCATAAAATTGATAGATTATCTCATTGAGAACGCACACCAGATATTTGATCCTGAACACATTAAAACTGAAGCGAAGAAAAGCTACGTGAGATTTGATCCCCTGGGTGTGGTGATGAGCATAGAGCCCTGGAACTTTCCCATCTGGCAGGTCGCCAGAGCAGTGTTCCCTGCTCTAATGGCAGGAAACGGGGTTGTTCTGAAGCATGCGAGCATTGTGACGGGAACATCACTTAAAATTCAGGAACTGATTGACCTGCCAGTCTTCAGGAGTCTCGTTGTGGACGGAAAAACAGCATCTTCACTGATAAAGTATGTGGACGGGGTTGCATTCACCGGTTCGACAGCAACAGGCCAAAAAATAGCTGAGGAGGCAGGGAGAAATCTGAAGAAAGTTGTGATGGAACTTGGCGGATCTGACCCCTTCATAGTCCTCAAGAGTGCCGATATTGAGAAGGCTGCCAAGAATGCCGTCCTCGGGAGATTGCAGAACAACGGCCAGAGCTGCATTGCATCCAAGAGAATTCTCGTGCATGAGGATATATTCAAGGATTTTTCAGAGGTGTTGAGGGAGGAGATGTCCAAGGTAGTGATTGGAAATCCCCTGGAAGAGAGCACCTATCTCGGACCCCTGTCTTCAAAAGAGCAGGCCGAGACAATTAAGAGGCAGATATCAGAACTAAAGCAGAAATCCCAAATTATAACGCTGGGTTCGGAAAAGGGGAATATAATTCCTCCAACGCTTGCAATTACTGACATCAACTACCAGGATGAAATATTCGGGCCCGTGGCAATATTGAAGAAATTCATGGATAAGGAGGATGCCATCCGGATGGCAAACGAGACACCCTTCGGGTTAGGAACCTCAATCTGGGGTGATGAGATGGAGGCTGAAGGCATGATTCCCAGAATACAGGCAGGGATGGTGTATGTAAACAGCATTGTATTCTCCGACCCGAGGCTGCCGTTCGGGGGAGTCAAGAAGAGCGGGATAGGAAGAGAACTTTCAAAGTACGGTTCCAGAGAGTTCACGAACATGAAAACAGTGTGGATTTCCTGATTTATCTGGCAAGGCATAAGATTCTTGATGCTATTTCTTGACAATAACGAAAATCCTTCTTGGGCCCGGAAGTTTTCCTGGGGAGCCTTTTCATAAGGTTTTCTGCGGCGGAGAGGAGAATAACCCGTATCAATAGAAATTTATACGGAATGAACATAACGGTTGAATGCCTTTCAAAGAAGCGATGGATAGAATCTTCAACAAGAAGATATGCATGCACTGCTATGCATCAAACCCCGTAAGGGCAACTACGTGCAGGAAATGCGGAAGCCACGAGCTCAGATTCAAAGCCAAAGAAAAGAGGGGAGGACAGTAGTTCATATATTTTTTTGTATTACAAGCTCAACTGCCTTTATCATCCTTTCTATGTCCATCGTTGGATTTTTCCCGTCAACGGATTCCTCGGGCGTCATGGGAAAATGAAGGAACCCCGCCCTGGATTTCGTGAAATAAAGTGAATAGAAAAATATCTTATTGCACAGGTAAGTGCCAGCGAAATATGAGATATCAGAAGGTATCCCGGCTGATCTCAGGGAATGAACAGTCCCCTCCACGTCTATCCTAGAGAATATGGCATCCGGACCGTCCTCAACTATCCTGCCGGGGGAGGGCGAGATGCCTTCTTCATCTTTCACATCCGTCTGCCAGTTTATTGCAATTTTTTCGATTTTTATGGAAGTTGCACCTGGAGCCAGACCGGTATTCACGATCAGTGAATACTCTTTCCCGAGCTCACTGCTGTATTTTTCCCTGATCTCCGAGTGCTTTACCCCCAGCTTGATTCCCCTGACCTCCTCCCCGCCGAAATAGGTCCCGTCCAGGAGCTCCGCTATTTCCCCTGAGGGATTTTTCTTGTAAATGGAGAAGGGGGCAAAGCCGGTTACGAGGATAATTCATACCACCCCAGCTGCTCCAGAACGTAATTCCTTGTACCTTCAAGATCCTCCCTGTAAAGCGCCTTTCCCCGGTCAATCATCTTTACCATCACGTTCTCCATCCTCTTTCCGTCCCTGGGACAGTTTTCCTCTTTCTCCGTGCTTACCAGGAAGGAATGGCATTCCGGACAGCGGAACACATTCTTATTCCCTGAGAACTTCCCCTTCTTCGTTTTATCTTCACCTTCTATCTGCACTATATCCATCGCAAAATCTATCGCAGATGCGCTGGATATGGCGGTTCCAACACCGAAACCTGTCGCTCCGGCCTCCTTGAGGGCTTCTATATCCTCTTCCCTTATCCCGCCCGAGACTATTATTCCAACATTCCTGAACCCTCTTCTGTCCAGTTCCCACCTGACTTCCCTGACTATGTCTGGGAAATTCCCCCGCCTGGATGATGGGGTGTCAAGCCTTACGGCATCAAGGCCCTTTATTGTTTTAGCAGCCCTTATTGAGGCCTCCTTTTCATCCCCGTAGGTATCAACAAGCGCGACCCTCATGGTACCCTTCTCAACAACCTGGTCGTACATCTTCCACCCCCTTTCTTCTCCGAGAAGGAGGAGGAGGGAGTGGGGCATCGTTCCCTCTGCTTTCTTTCCAATTCTCTCGGCGCCTATGATGCTTGAAACCTTGTCACATCCCCCTATGAATGCATTCCTGTCAATAAGGGGCGCCAGTGAGGGATGCATCCTCCTTATCCCGAATGATATCAGGGGGAGATTACCTACCTTTTTCTTGAAATATGAGGCTTTGGTTGCTATACCTGATGCCTGTGAGAGGGAACCAAGGATGGGCGTTTCATACATACCGAAATCAAGATACTTTCCTGATACCTTGAGCACGGGGATCGGGATACCCCTGATATCCCTCGGGGGGAAAACAGTACCCTCGGAAAGGGAATAAACATCCACATCCTTCCCCTCCAGGATTGTTACCACATCATCAATCCCCGAAAGTACGATCCAGGGAACATTCCTGGTGGATGACGTTACCTCCATTATAACTCTCGGGTTAAAATTTGAATTTTCAAGGACGTCCCTGGCCCGCAGGAAATATATATCAGTAGTCTTCAGGTTGGCGATGTCCTCATACGAGGCTATGTTCCTCATTGCCCGATGATATCCGTGATGGATATTACTTTTGCTCCGTAGTTCTTCTTCATGTATTCCAGAAAGATTTTCTTAACATCTTCAGAAAAGGTATCGGTGCATTCAATTGGCACCACAGGTCTGAAACCCCTGAAGAAGGCCGACGCAACGGTGTGAACAACACATATATCCGTAACGACTCCGCAGAACGCGATGTCTTTGAACCCTCTTTCCTTCAGGATTTCTTCAAGATTTGTGTTATAAAAGGCGTCGTACGTCCTTTTCCTGACAACCGTACCCTTTCCCTTTAGGAGTGGAACTGTTTCACTTTCCTCAGTCCCTGCCATGGCGTGAGGACCCCATATGGAGATCTCTGGATCATCCTTTGAATGATAATCCTGCGCAAGAACGGTGAATTTTCCAGTTTTATCTATAAGCTTTCTCGTGGCAGAAACGGCCCCTTCAAATTTCCTGTCACCCATTCTTCCTGTTACGAATACGTTTATGAAATCAATAGCAACGATCGCATCAATGTTCACCACCATGCGTAGCTCCCCTCCGCAGTATCTTCCACCCTTATCCCGTGGGACCTGAGCTCGTCCCTGATCCTGTCCGCTTCGCTGTAATTCCCGCTCTTCCTGAAATCGTTCCTCATCCTGAGAACCATTTCCAGCGGGCCTGATGGCATCTGGCCCATCCTCACTATCCCTGTAACCTTTTCAACCTCCGTAAGAATGTATTTTGCTTCCCCCCTTTCCTGCTCTCCCACTCTTTCTTTACCGAGGAAGTCACGAACATACGTAATTATTTCCCTCATCATCTCCGGCGTATTCATATCGTTCTCAAGGGGTGAGAGAATTCCATCTACAATCTCCTCCGCCCTGCTGGTTTTCCTCTCCGTGGAGTTTAAAACCCGATGAAATGCCATGGATATTCTTTCTGCATTCGCCTGTGCATCCTCAGCCGCCTTGACCTCAAAATTAACTCCTGCACTGTAGTGCATGGAAAGCATCATAATCCTTATTGCTTCAGGCCAGTAGTTCTTCAAGGCTTCTTCGACAGTCACGAAATTCTTCAGGCTCTTGCTCATCTTTATGTTGTCAACGTTAAGATGACCCGTATGTATCCAGAACCTCACCATGGGCTCCCTTCCGGAGATAGATTCCATCTGGGCTATCTCCGATTCATGGTGGGGGAATATGAGGTCCTTTGCCCCGCCGTGTATGTCATAATTCGGCCCGAATATTGATTCTGTTATTGCTGTATCCTCTATATGCCAGCCCGGTCTTCCCTCCCCCCAGGGACTCTGCCAGTAGGGCTCACCCTCCTTCCTCTTTTTCCACAGTGCGAAGTCAAGGGGATCCTCCTTATTCTCGTTCACCTCAACCCTGGCGCCGGCAAGGAGGGAATCTATGTTCTGGTGTGATAGCTTCCCGTAACCGCTGAATTTGTTAACCCTGAAATAAACACCATCACTGGTCTCATATGCATACCCTTTTTCCATGAGCCTGGTTATCTGCGATTTTATTTCATCCATGAAATCTGTTGCGAAGGCGTAATAGTTAACCCCGCTGTTCTTCAGCTCGCTCATGGTCCTGAAGAATTCGTTTGAGTATTGATGCGTTATTTCCTCCCAGGATTTTCCCGTTTCCCTTGATTTCTGGATTATATGATCCTCTATGTCCGTGATGTTCATAAGGTAGAAAACACGGAATCCCCTGTACCTGAGGTACCTCGCGAGGACGTCGTAAAAAATGTAAGTTCTCGCATGACCCATGTGCGGTTTATCGTATACGGTTGGCCCGCACACGAACATGTTTATCCTCCTACCCCTTATGGACTCTATGGTCTTGAGCGAGGACGTAAGGGTGTTGAAAATTTTCATATTTTGGAAAGGCAACCTCCATTAAATTATTTATCATAAATAATATGTGGAATGGTGAAAAAGGGTGGAGAGGAACTGAAGTTGAAAACTTCGTTCCTCGATGGGAAGAGGATCATACTCGGAGTGACGGGCTCCATTTCAGCAGTGGAAACTGTGAAACTCATTCATGAACTCAGGAGGAACGGGGCTGAGGTCTTCCCAGTGATGACCGAAAGTGCCAAGCTGATAATAAGTCCCTACACTCTGGAATACGCTTCAGGAAATCCTGTCGTGGACAGGCTCACAGGCAACATTGAGCATGTAAGTTTGGTCGATGAATCTGACCTTCTTCTCATAGCTCCGGCAACAGCAAACACGATATCGAAGATGGCCCACGGGATAGATGATACTACTGTCACCTCATTTTTCACGAACTCCCTGGGTTCTATACCAGTTGTTGTCGCCCCGGCTATGCACAAGAACATGTATTCCAACCCTATCATAATGAGGAACATTGAGGTACTGAAATCGTACGGAGTGACATTTGTTGAACCGGTGATGGAGGAGGGAAAGGCAAAGATACCGGATGCGGAGAGGATTGTTGCAGAGGTGATCAGGAAGCTTAATGGAACGCTTTACGGGAAGAAGGTCTGCATAGTAGGCGGTTCAAGTTTTGAGTACATGGATGATGTGAGAATAATCACAAACACTTCTACAGGTGAAACATCGATAGCCCTTGCGACGGTTTGCTACTACATGGGTGCTGATCTTTCCCTCTTCCTCGGTATGGTGAGGACGAAGGTTCCCCCCTTTCTGAAATATGAGAGATTCACCAATGTGAATTCTCTTTTTTCACATATTGAGGAAATAGCGAAGAACGACATCGTCTTCGTTCCAGCAGCGCTTTCAGATTTCACCACAGAGAAAAGGGATGGAAAGATACCCTCTGATTCCCGGATAACGCTGCAGCTTGAACCGGCTCAAAAATTTCTTGTGTCCCTGAGGGAAAGGTTCGGAGGGAAGATAGTGGGTTTCAAGGCTGAGTACGGAGTTTCCAAGGAGGAGCTGAAGATGAGAGCTGCAAAGAGGATGGATGAGTATTCCCTGGATGCCGTAGTTGCAAACGACCTCAGGGATGTCAGGGAGGGGTGGACAAGGGTAATCGTCCTGAGGAGGGGAGGGGAATTGGAGATAGAAGGTGATAAACTTGAAGTCGCAAAAAGAATCGTCGAATTTGTCTCGTAGTGCATTTTCTCCTGGAAGTGCCACGCTTGTCTTCGTCCCAAACAGGGAAAGGGATATACTCAAAAAAGGCTCCAGAGGGATCGTTATATGCGTTGAGGCTGGCATGAACACGAAGGTTGAGCCGGGAGAATCAATGGACATAAGATTCAACGGAATTCCCATAGACAATTCAATTCAGGAGGAGGTGGCAAGAAGGCTTGGATTTACAGGGAAGATATTTTCCACCTCAATACTCCCCCCTTCCAGCGGGTTCGGACTGAGTGCGGGCGCGGCCCTCACCACCGCAGCGGCCATTCTGGGCAATAACGCAAGGATAAGCGAGGTGTACAGACTGGCCCATGAGATTGAGATACAGCGCGGGACAGGACTGGGAGATGTGCAGTCTCAGGTTGCCGGAGGATTCCATGTCAGGGTGAAGGGTGGCACCTTCCCCTACTCCTTGACCGAAAGGATCCTTCACACGCAGGTGGAAATGATAATCCTGCCGTTCAAGAAAAAGGTACCAACGGGTGAGATCATCAAATCCCAGTCCAGTCTTGAGGAGATAAGGAAAAACGGGAACAGAGCGCTTGCCTCATTTCTGAGAAGGCCCACCCTGGAAAATGCGTTCCAAATCGGTAGGAAGTTCTCTCAGGAATCTGGCCTGGTGTCACCAAGGGCGGAGAAGATCCTGGAGGACCTTGACGGGAAGATGGCGTCGGTCTCACTCATAGGGGAGAGTATCATATCGCTCTACGATGAAGATGCAATGGATATCCTCAAAAAATACGGTGACCCTGTGAAGACAAAAATCTCATTGACAGGGGTGAACCTAGGATAGATCGAACTGAAGTGCACCGTTAGCATCATTCACACGCACGCCGAAGACATCCCTCAACTTTTCTTCCATCTCTGGGTCCCGTTTGTTTCCCCTGTAAACAACCCTCCCCCGGTTAAGGAGGATTAGTGTGCCATCTATCCTGTTCAGCGGGTGCACCTCGTGGGATACAAGTATCACTCCCCTGTCCTCCATACTCCTCACAATATCCAGGACATCTTTCACAGCGCCTATGTCCAGATGGGCTGTGGGCTCATCCATCAGGATGTACCTTGAATTCTGGACGAGGGCTCTTGCGATTACCGCCTTCTGGAGCTCTCCCCCGGAAAGAGTATTGACGCTCTTCTCCCTGAGATCTGATAGGCCAACCCTCATTATAGCCCTATCAACAACTCCGTCTGCTGACAGCCAGTCCCTGACCACGCTGTAAAGACCCATGGAAACAAATTCCCTGACGGAGAAGGTGTAGGGGGTATAGAAGATCTGGGGGACGTATGCAACCCTCCTCGCTATCTCCCTTCTGCTGAGTTTAACAATTTCCTCCCCATCTATTTTCACATGCCCCTCGTACGGTACGAGACCGAGAATGGCCTTGAGGATCGTGGTTTTGCCCGAGCCGTTCGGCCCCATGAGAATTATCTTCTCGCCGTCCTGTACAGTTAGATCCACGTGGTCAACAGCTATCTTTCCCCCATAGCGAACAGTCAGTCCGGATATTTCTATCACATTCTCCTCCTCCTGAAGAGCAGGTATATGAGCACCGGGGAGCCTATAAATGCGGTTATTATTCCCACCGGTATCTCCCCCTGGGGGGTGCTTCTTGCTATGGTATCGCTGACAAGAAGGAGGTTTGCTCCTATTAGTGGTGCAACTATGGCAAGCATTGCATGGGATTCACCCACGATCTTTCTTCCTATATGGGGAGAGACGAGGCCGATGAATCCTATTATACCGACGAATGAAACCGCAAGACTTGTCACCAAACTTGTAACAAGGAGAGTAACTGTCTTCACCTTCCCCGTATCTACACCGAGACTCTTAGCCTGCTCATCCCCCATGAGCATTATGTCCAGCTCCTTCCTGAAGGCGAGAATTACGGGTATCGCTATGAGCACTGCAATGAATATATAGTAAACCTCGCTCCAGGTAGCCCCGTACAGACCTCCCAGAAGCCAGAAAAGAACCCCCCTCAGATTGTATTCCTTGAGATAGATGAGATAGGATGCTACCGCCGAGAAGAGGAAGCTTACCGATATCCCTGCGAGGATAAGAATTTCAGCCCTGATCTCTCCACCCGATCTAGATATAAGGAAGGAGATTCCAACAGCAAGCATGGCAAAAAAGAAGGCAAGAAATGGAACGAGGAACGGCGATATAAGGAATCCAATTGCCGCCCCCAGGGCTGCGCCGCTCGATACCCCTGTTAGGTATGGATCACCCAGCGGGTTCCTGAAAATTGTCTGTGTCACCAGTCCTGAAATTGCGAGTATCATTCCTATGAGGACTGCAAGAATTATGCGGGGCATCCGGACGTAGAATATTATTGTGGAAACTGTCCAGTTTGGATCTGCCCTGATCAGAGTTCTGTAGATATTTTCCAGTATCACGGGGATTGGAATGTGCACCGGCCCTATGTAGAGCGAGATGACCGTATTTGCAAATGTTAGAAGGACGAGAAAAAATGTGAAGATGTAGCCCCTGGATTTCATTGAAATGCCTGGGGATGCAGGAATTCTGCTACCGTGATAACTGCATAGACTGTAAGCGGACCGGGTTCATCCATCCAGTTTGATTCAGTAACATTGAATACCATGACCATTCCAGTTTTCACAGCCGTTATATTGGCCCAAAGAGCAGCCTGGGATCCACTCTCGAAATAGGAGATGTTATTGATGCCTGTACCGTTGTCCACTATTATCGCCTGGGGATTGTCATAAATGATCTGTTCCATGCTTATTATCGGGTAGGGGGATGAAAGGTTCTGAGCTATATTTATTCCTCCAGCAACCTGGAGAATGTTGTTTATGAAGCTTCCAGGGCCCACAGTATAAATTGGATTGGGCCACAACATATATAGAACTGAAACCTTGGGATACGGGGCTATTTTTTGCTCCACACCCTCTATCTTTTGCTTCATGGAATTGACCTCGTTTACCGCACCCTTCTGGTGTCCCGTGACGTTACCGAGGACGAGCATATCCTGGTAGATCTGCTGTATATTCTGGGGCTGGAAGACCAGGACGGGTATAGAGAGGTTCTCAAGCTGGTCTATTATCTGGGGTGGCTGTATTCCTCCATAGGCAAGCACGAGATCTGGATTCATTGCAACAACCTCCTCCACTGAGGCTGTGCCGTTGTCCATCTCAACCTTTGGCAACTTCGTTGCGTTCTCTGGCCACCAGTCATAGCTTGTATCGGCAACCACAAGATTCCCAGCACCTATAGCAAACATCATCTGTGTGTTTGAAGGATCCATGGATACCACCCTCTTGACAGGAAGGGGAATCGTTACAGATACGTTCTGTCCGTCAAGATCGTACGTCACAGTGATTTTATCAGGTGAGGTGGGCTGTGGAGTTCGAATTCCAAAAGCAACGGAAGATATCACAGCTATAACAACAACCGTGACTATTATCGCGATGGTGCGCCTTTCCATGTTTTCAAATATACTTGAAATATTTAAATTTTTTTTGAAACGACTCATCAAATATTTCAACGAAAAAATTATGACGGAACAATGCAGTGCAACGTGAGATTTTATGGGATAGTACAGGGGGTAGGATTCAGGGAAAAAACCAGGAGGAAAGCAGAATCCCTTGGTCTGAAGGGCTGGGTTAGAAATCTTAGTGATGGATCTGTTGAAGCGATGATTCAGGGAGATCCTGATAAGGTGGAAGCTTTGATAAAATACTGTTCTTCAGAAATACCGGATGCCCTTGTTACCGATGTAAAAAAGAAATATATGGAAGAAGAAAATTTTAAAGATTTTAAAATTCTGAGATGAGTGCTCAGACTTTTAGCGTTGCCTGTCCGGGTTCCCAGTCAACCGGGCAAAGACCGCCTGACTGAAGAGCTGCCAGGACTCTGTATGTTTCCTCCGTACTCCTGCCAACATTGTCGTCGGTAACTACCATGTACTTGATGATTCCCTCGGGATTTATTATGAACAATCCCCTGAATGCATTGCCTGTCACTTCATTCAGAACGCCATAATCCCTGGAGATTTCGCCCTTTCTATCCTCAACCATCGGGTACTTTGCCTTGGAAACTCTCTCATCATTCTCCACCCAGGCCTTGTGCACGTAAACTGTATCCCTGCTGACAGCAACTATCTCCGCTCCCGCTTTCTTGAACTCCTCGTACTTTTCAGCAAACCCCTCTATTTCCGTCGGACATACGAAGGTGAAGTCCGCTGGATAGAAGAATAGAATTACCCATTTACCTCTCAGTTTGGAGAGTCTGAAGTCCTCTATTTTTCCGTTGACGAATGCCCTAGCCTGAAAATCTGGTGCATATTTTCCTATCATTTCATCACCCTTTAATTCATTTAGGTTAGCAAATTCAGAGATATAAAGATTGGTCACCCTATTGGAAAAGATAAGAAATTATCAATCCTTAGGAATGGATACAGGGGTTCACGGGCGATAGGCAACATAACTGCATTCTGGAAACTCTTCCTGGCACCACTAATAGCAAGGGTATCGTATGACCTATTTGAACGCTTTAATTTATTTGAGAAAATTCACTCTCCGAAGGTAAAGGTCCGTCATTTCACCGAGCTGTTCAATAATACCCCTCGTACTTCAGGTCGTAATTTTTTATGTGGACACCCTTTCCACTTTTCACTTCCCCTATTACTACTGGACCCAGCCTGTCCAGTTCATCCATGGCATCTCTTACCTCCCTTCCGGGAAGGATTAAAACCATTCCTATACCCATGTTGAACGTCTGGAATGCTTCACTCATCGGAATTTTGCCATCCTCTATGGCCTTTTCGAATATGTAAGGGATTTCCGGGAATTCTATTTCGTAAAGCATACCCTTGAGTCTGGATATGTTCCTCACCCCTCCCCCTGTGATGTGAGATATTCCATGAACCCTGATACTCTCGATCAGCGGAAGAAGATGGGCTGAGTAAATCTTCGTACCCCTCAGCAGCCTCTTCCAGTAGGGAACCCCATCTACCCTTGTTTCAAGGGCATCTTCCCTCTTTTCATATATTTTCCTCAAGAGTGAAAAGCCGTTGGAGTGGAACCCGCTTGATGGAATACCGACGATTTTATCCCCCGCCCTGACTGCGTGCCCGTCAATCACCTTCCCCTTTTCAACGAGGCCCACAACAGTTCCAGAAATATCGATACCATTTATGAGATCGGGTACCGAGGCGGTCTCCCCTCCCACGAAAGAAACCCCTGCCTCCCTGGCGGCGTAGTTAATACTTCTTCCGATTGTTTCCCCGATGTCTTTATCCTGAACGGAACCTGCTATGTAGTCTACCATCGCCATCGGTTCAGCACCTATGCACACTATGTCATTCACATTCATTCCAACAAGGTCATTCCCGATCTCTTCAAAATACCTGTAACGGAGTGCAAGAATCGTTTTGGTTCCAACGTTATCCGTGTGAATGGCAATATATTTGTCTCCAAATGTGACAAGCCCAGAGTAATGACCTATGCCTATGGCTCTCCTGTATCTTCCACCCCTGTAGGTAAGGTTCCTCACTATGGAATCCCTGAATGCACCGACCGAATCAAAATCAACACCGCTTTCTCTGTACGTGGGCATCTCATTCTTGAAATACAGCGAGTAGATAAACGTAACTCGGTTAAAACTTTACCATTAAATAGAAAAAATCTTTTTATGGGAAATGAGAGACCGCCTGTGGAATATACCCGGAGTTATGGTACCCTTCCTGTTCTCAGCATTCTCAGTTTTCTCGATATCTATGATAGTCCCTCAGTTAGCGAGCCAGTTCAGGACCACCATTTCCTCAGTACTGCTTTCCATACCGATAGATTTCATAGGTGGAGCTGTAGGTGGTGTTCTTCTGGGATATGCTGCGGACAGGTATGGGAGAAGGATGATAATTCTGATTTCTTCTGCTCTATTCGGCATATCCACACTGGTGGCTTCATTTTCTATCTCTCTATCAATGATATATGTGCTCTGGTTTCTGATAGGTTTCGGAGTTAATGCTCAGAATGGTGTATCATACCCTGTAATTGTTGAAACGCTGCGACGCTCATCCGGTACCGTGGGTGGAGTAATGCAGAGCTTTTATTTTCTTGGATTCTTGCTCGATTCGGTTGTCTTCATATTTTTTCATTACTGGCGAACATATCTGATGGTTGCTGGTATTATTACCCTTCTTTTTTCGGTACCCTTTTCCTCTATGATAAGGGAAACGGGTGGGAGGAGGATTGCAGCAGGTAGGGAAACTGATCCCGATTTTATCCGTCACACAGTGGCATTTTCCATCGTTGTCATAGGGGCTTTCATGTTCAGCGTTCCTCTTATGGCAGTTGTACCAACCTTGTTGTCCAGTGTGCATTTAAGCACCTCCTACCTCATTTTTCTTTCTCTATTGGGCTTCACGGGCTTCGTTCTGGCAGGTTTCCTATCCGACAGGTTCAGGCGTGGATATGTGGCAATGGCATTCACTGGGGGTGGTGTTCTGTTTTCCGCCATAATTCTCTTAGCGGGGGTAAATACGTATTTCCTGGAGATGCTTGCAGCTGTCTACATAGCATCGGGTTTCTTTTCATTCACTGGAATATGGGTGAGCGAGAACTATCGGCCGGGTTCCAGGGCACTTGCAACTAACATAGTGTTCTTTTCCGGAAGGATAGTGGGTGGTTTCTCCCCATTCCTTGCCACGGTAATGATCCCCTCAAGCCTTGCCTCCGGAATTTCTATCGTGTGCTTGATATCCGGCGCAATGGCTTTCTTCGCATCCCTGTACATCGTGATGCTGAAAACCCATGGAAAACCCTGATTTAGCTAAATGGACCTCATTCCCACAGGCAAAGAATTTGAGTTGCCATTAACTGAACTCATGTGAAGATCCTTTCGGAGTTCCTCGGAAACCTGAGGGACCTCTCTTTCAGCGAGATAAGGGGCCTCCTGAAGGCATATGGGGGGAAATTGATCGAGAGGCAGGAAAATTACGTTATATTTGAAACAGAACACCCTATGGAAATAGCTAACAGGATAACATTCTCAAGAAGACTTTCCAGGGTAGTGAGGATCGAGGATTTGGATCTCACTGGAAGGACATTCTCAATAAGGGAAAGGAGGGGACCTGGGAAGGATTCCATGATTGATTATTTCGCCAGGAGGATAGGGGGGAGGGTCGACCTGGAGAGGCCAGATTTTCGTTTTTACATTTACAACTTCGATGAACCCATATTCACGGAACTCATCTTCGAGAGAAGAATGAATCTCCTTCTGGACAGCAGGTATAACAGCAGACCGTTCAACCACCCATCATCCATATCCCCTCTTCTGGCGAGAGCGATGATAAACATTTCTTCATTGAAAGAAGGTCTTTCATTTGTGGACCCTTTTGTTGGAACCGGAACATTTCTAATAGAAGCCAACAGAATGGGAATAAGGGGCATAGGGATTGACAGGGATAAGAGGATGATAGAAGGGTGCAGGAAAAATATTGAGCACTTCGGCTTTCATTCTGAATTGATCCACGGGGATTTCTCCGAGATCAAAAATATCAGGGATTTCGAAGCTGTTGTCACGGATCCACCGTACGGCAGGGGTGCCAGAATATTCTCTGATTCAAAACTTTCCCTCTATGATAGGTTCTTCTCACTCCTTGCCGAAATTAAGGTACCCAAGGTTTTCGCAGTTCCCTCCGGTGAGATTTACGATCTTTCCAGGCAGTACATGGAGCCTGAAATCGTGGGGAGAGTGAGAATGCACTCCTCGCTCACCAGAATAATCATCAGAGCGTGAGACCCTCAGCACAATCAAAATATTTGCCCTTCTGATGAAGCACAAAGAATTAACTTTTCTTTTCCGCCCAGAAAGAAAAAAAACTTTTCACATTTGACACTCCAAAATATGCATTCGGTTTTACCCTCGGGATAAAACTAAATAAGATATGATAATCTACGCCCATGGTCAAGAGGACATACCTCTCTATAATCTTCAACACGGAAGGAGAGAGGCCGTCGGAGATAATTGCGAGACTTCAATCTCTGGGCTTCAGCCCTATAACGGGAAGCAGAGACCTGGTATACGAATGGGGAGATCATGCAACGGTTGCAGATGCGATTTCCCTGATTGACAGGGTCCACGCAACTCTTGGCGGGTACAACGTCCTTTTCACTGCAGAGACGATCGACGAGAGATAGGAATACGCCTTATGTACCCGCAGCTCCCGCAGAAAACGGTCAGGTGAGAATTATTTATCCTGATGTGCCCGCCATTTGAATAAATCCCTTTCTTGCATTTCTTGCACAACCATACCTTGGCTTCTGGAATCAATCTGGCCTTGTATTTCTGAGAATAAAGGGATATGAGTTCCATCTTCCTTTCTGCCCTCCTGTATTCACCTCTCTTCTCGTCCTCTATAGCAAGGTAGAAAAGTTCCCTTATTCTGCGCTGCGCAATTCTGGTTTCACTTTGCCTTACCATCCAGGAACGCACCCCTTCTATCCCCAACTATTTCTCCCTCCTGTGCAAGCAGATCCCCGCGCAAATATACCTCCTTGGGAAAGATTCCTTCATAACCCTCAAAGGGTGTCCATCCTGCCCTTGAATGAAGGTCTTCCCCCCGGATTTTTCTGGAATCATTGAAATCTACTGAAATGAAATCGGCGTCGTATCCGGCTGCAATGTACCCCTTGTTCACCCTGCATATCCTCGCGGGATTCTCCATGAGGAGAGATACCATTCCTGCCAGCGAAATATTACCCTTTTTAAATAGAGCGAGGACAAGGGGAACCCTGGTCTCCACACCGGGTATTCCCGATGGTGAGGTTGAAAATTCGGATTTTTCCTCCCTTGTATGGGGCGCATGGTCCGATGAAATCACGTCCACCTTTCCAAGGTCCAGATTGTAGAGGAGCTCTTCCTGTACAGTTTTTTTCCTGAGAGGCGGGTTCACCTTCCCGAAAGGGCCTATTTCCATGGAAGTGTTCAGAAGGAGGTGGTGTGGTGTGACCTCGGTGGTGAAACCGAATGCCTTTGCCAGGGAAAGAGCTCTTACGTTTGTCACATGGGCGATATGCACATTCTCATTCAGATATTCCGCAACCCTCTCTATGCCTGAAAGCTCGCACTCAATGGGTCTTGACGCATCGTGCTCAAATAGATTTCTCGGATGCAATGCATTCCTCTCCAGGCATTCCTGAAGCTCGGAATGAACCACTTTTACCTTGCCGGACCACACACATTTTTCCAGATCCGTCAGGATTCCACCCGTGGACTTCCCGAGAAATATTTTCTCACCTGTTGCTGAATCTATCAGTTGCTCCGAAGCGAGCTGGTACAAACCAAAATCAACGTAGCTTTTACCAGAAATGGCATCCTTCTTAAAATTGAATGTTCTCTCATCCCTCACTGGAATAACATTATTCGGCATGTCGAAGACAGTTGTCGTCCCGCCCAGCGCTGCAGCTGTGGAACCTGTTCTGAAATCCTCCTTCTTCTCCTCTCCCGGGTCCCTGAAATGCACGTGCATATCCACCCCCCCGGGGAGAACGTGACCGGGGATCGGGGTCACATGGGAACCGTCAGGGTCCAGAGAAACCTTCCTTATTACCCCATCCTCAACCAGAACATACCTCTCCCTGAATTCCCCTTCCACGTAGAAAAGTCCGCGGAATGCTTCCATTATTTCTCCACTTTCAGTATTTTTCTGAATACAGGTCCTCTCGGTTCCACTTCATGGAATATCTCAGCTGTGAATGTGTAGATTAAAGTTTCTGGATCCTCCCAGCAGTCAGGTTCCATCCCCGCTTTCCAGCATGCAGATTTCAGGAATTCAGTCCCATCCATCTTTTCTTCCACTGCCACCTGGGGGAGAAGGAGACCTGAATAACCCCCTCTTTCCACTATAAGACCGTCCCTTCCAATCACTATGGATTTCTTAATATCCTCTCTATTTTTAACGTTCAGCAGCACCGGTTTCGTCAGTAGGGAGACTTCAACGATTATATTATCCATCTCCCCCTTTGTCACCGGGGGAAACCTTGGATCGTTAACTGCCGCTGCTATAGCGCTCCTTATTATTGCCTCTCCGAGCGGGTAAACGGGTTCGGGGAAACCTATGCACCCCCTCAATTCACCCGAAACTGTGGTAAGAGTTGTAAAAACACCTCTTTTTTCAACGAACTTTCCCCCGTAACTGTTCTTTATTACAAGCTTTATGTCTATGTACTCCTCAATGGCCCTCCTGGCCATCTTTGTGGCTATTTCTCCATCTTCATCCGTATATTCCTGAGACATCATACTCCTCGCTTATCCCCCCAAATAAATTTATGAAGCTGGGGCAATACTCTGATATTTAATCTTTCCTTTAATACTTTTTCTGCCAGCCACTTCAGATTTTTACCACCTTCAGGCTGGAATATAATTTCCCCCTCGAAGGGATACTTCTCTATTATAGATTTTGCGAAAGTGAAATCCTTTTCGTCCGCTATTACAAACTTCAGGTAATCCTTCTTACCAAGGAGTTCTATGTTATCGTAGAGGTTGTGCTCCACCATGTCAGAGGAAGGCGTTTTTATGTCCATGGAGATTATCATGTTGTCCTCGGTCGGCACATCCTCTATTGAGATGGAACCGCTCGTTTCCAGGATAACATAGAAATCGTTGTCCAGAAGTCTGTGCATCAGCGGGTAAACGTCGCGCTGCAAAAGAGGCTCTCCGCCGGTGATGGATACATACTTCGTAGAATAGCTCTTTGCCTCTTCCACTAGGCTCTCAACATCCCTCTTGTCCCCGCCGTAATAGGAGTATTTCGTGTCGCAGTTATGGGATATGAAGGATTCTGAGATGTAGTTGTGCGTCTCTGTTTCGAAGTGGTTGATTGTCTTTACACCTGAATACTCTATCTTCACAACCCTCTCCTTCCCTGCTTTAACTTTTCCTCCTATTTCTATGGAATCTGGATCCAGGATTATTATTTCCCTCCCTATGGACCTGTCAGCTCTGATTGTCCTTGAGGGTGAGACGTAGAAGGGATGCTCGGGCGTGACTACTATGCTTTTTCCAAATTCCGTAGTGATGCGGACAGTTTCAGATCTCGTTTTAATTGTATTGAGGACCTTCGTCTCTCTTAACTTCCCACCTCCGAAGCCGATGAGAACGTCCCCCCTTCTTATCTTTCCTGCCTCCTTCCATTTCATATCTCCCGTCAGGATTTTAACGTTACCTGCAGGAGTCCAGGTGCACCTGAGGTTGCACCCAGAGAGCCTTATGAAAAAGGTGGGTATTCCTATAAAGGGACCCTCCCCCTCCAGCGAATAAAAGGTCTCAATTACGGTTAGCATTTCCCTCCTATGGGAATATGAAAGTAAATCTTTACGGTACCTTTGAGAGAATCATTTCGCAGTGGAATTTGTCAGTTGTGACCGTGTCCTTCTTCACAAGCTTGTATGCTGGAAGCATGGATTTTATGAGCGCATCTTCAAGTGTGCTGCATAAAAGTTTTTCCTTGTCCACCGCCAGCGAGTAATATATGCAGTTATTCCTTCTTATCACGAGGGTGTCACCCCTCTGGAAGGCAGTTGCCTTGAATCCGAGGGAATTGTATAGGTCAAGCAACTCCTTCACACCCTTTTCCTTCGCAGGATTAACCTTTGCAATTCTCTCCCCTGCCCTCTTTAGAAACTCCCTGACCCAGTCAATTCCATTTTCCCTTGTGAGTTCATCAAGAAGTATCTTGAGGAGAAAATCATACTTCTTCGGGAAGAGGTTCACACCCTCCTCTGAAATGTAATAGACCTTCCTGGGCCTTCCCACTCCTGTCTTAACGAATCTGGATTCCACGTACCCCCTGCTCTCAAGTGCGCTGAGGTGCTCTCTCACCGCGTTATTTCTGATATTCAGTTTCCTTGCCAGCTCAAATGTTCCCTTCGGACCGTCCAGTAATTCTTCCAGGATCATCTGCTTGCTGTAACCCAGGGTACCCACATCTTCCATACTATTTTCAGTAAGGAGAATTCATATATAGCTTTTATCAATTTACACAGGAAAAAATGTTTAAATAGCATGTATGCATAGCAAATTAATGTCCTCGGATATTCTTGAAATAAAGAATCTAAACGTTTCAGTGGGTCAAAAGGAAATACTCAAGGGCGTGAGCATGACCGTCAGGTCTGGGGAAATTCACGCTCTGATGGGCCCGAACGGGACTGGAAAGAGCACACTGGCTCAGACAGTCATGGGCAACCCCAAATACAAAGTTACAGGCGGGGAGATTCTTCTCAATGGAAAAAATTTACTTGAGCTGCAGATATATGAAAGGGCAAGGGAAGGCCTTTTCGTGGCATTCCAGGAACCAGTATCAGTTCAGGGGCTCAGGTTCATAAATTACCTGAGAACAGCTTATACCTCCCTTCACCCCAATGAAAGACTGGAATACAAGAAGTTTGTGGATGAGGTGAAGGAGCTCCTGGCATATTTCGGCCTGGATGACAGTTTCATAGACAGGGGGCTGAACGACGGCCTGTCCGGGGGAGAGAAAAAGAGAATGGAAGCGCTCCAGATGCTCATACTGAAACCGAAGTTCATAATTCTGGATGAGATAGATTCGGGGCTGGATGTGGATGCCCTCAGGGTTGTCTCCAGGGCAATCAGTCGTGCCAGGGACAACGGTGCTGGCGTTATCATAATAACGCACTACCAGAGAATTCTTGAGCACATAAAACCAGATTATGTTCACGTTCTCATAGGGGGTAAGATAGCGGAGAGCGGCGGAGGGGAGCTTGCCAAGATAATCGAGGAGAGAGGCTATGAATACTATAAAGGTGGTGAGATAGATGCCAAGGTTGAATGAAAACGAGGTTGAAGATGTCAGAAAGGTGAACGAGATCAAGTACGATTTCGTCACCAATGTGAAGCCTGCTTACCAGACAGAGAAGGGCCTGAACAGAAAGGTCGTGGAGGAGATATCAGCAGAAAAGAAGGAACCGGAATGGATGCGCAATATCCGTCTTAAGGCACTGGAAATATTTCTCTCAAAGCCCGTTCCCACATGGGGTCCCGATCTCTCGGAACTGAATTTCGATGAACTCACATATTACATAAAACCGGAGGACAGGAAGGCCAACAGCTGGGAGGAGGTCCCAAAGGAGATAAAGGAAACTTTTGATAAGCTTGGAGTCCCGGAGATGGAGAGGAAGTACCTTTCAGGTACGGTTGCTCAGCTTCAGTCTGAAGGTGTGTATTCAAGGCTGAAGAAGCAGTGGGAGGATAAGGGCGTTATATTTATGGATATGGATAGCGCTGTTCAAAGATACCCAGATATAGTGAGGGAGCATTTCGGAAAGATCGTCCCCCCATCCGACAACAAGTTTGCAGCGCTCAACACAGCGGTGTGGTCAGGCGGCTCATTCCTGTACGTTCCGAGGGGCGTTCACCTCGACCTCCCTGTTCAGGCTTATTTCAGGATGAACGGGGCGCTAGAAGGTCAGTTCGAGAGGACACTCATAATCGCAGAACCGGGGGCATCGGTACATTACATAGAGGGATGCACAGCTCCGACTTACAGCCAGTATTCCCTGCACGCGGCGATCGTGGAAGTTTACGTTAAGGAGGGGGCAAAGGTCAGATACACTTCAGTGCAGAACTGGTCTGATAACATAATAAACGGTCCAACCAAGAGGGCATGGGTGGAGGAGAATGCCCGTATGGAATGGGTCCAGGGCTCGCTGGGTTCAAAGATAACCATGACATATCCTTCATCAATACTCAGGGGAGAATACGCGAGCACCTCTAACCTCAATGTTGCCCTTGCCATAGGGCCGGTCTGGAAGGACAACGGGGCAAAGGTAGTTCATGCAGCCCCGAACACCAGTTCAAAGGTCGTGGCTAAGAGCATTTCTGGCAAGGGGGGGATGTCAGTTTACAGGGGGCAGCTGAGGATAAACAGCGGTGCCTACAACTCCAAGGCATCAGTTCAGTGCGACGCCCTTATCCTTGATGACGTTTCAAAGAGCAACACCTATCCCCACAACGAGGTTCTTGAACAGAGCGCTGCCTTCTCCCATGAGGCGTCCGTGGGGAAGATATCTGAAGAGCAGGTTGACTACCTGATGAGCAGGGGGATAAGAGAGGAGGATGCCCGCTCCCTGATAGTGCTTGGCTTCCTGGACGATGTTCTCAAGGAGATACCCCTCGAATATTCCATTGAGTTCAATAAACTGATAAAACTTGAAATGGGGAAGTACGGTGCTGTAGGGTGAACCTCCAGGAAATAATTTCTGAAAAGAAAAGAAAGGCGGAACAGATGCCCATCTCCTCCACCCACGACTCCCCCTCGGTGAAGAGCTATACCCCTCTTAGGGAGGAGGAGATAGTACCCCTTCTGAGGACGAGGAGAGAGGGGTGTGCGGGGATGCAGAGGAACGTGACAACGCACAACGGTTCACCGTGCAGGTTGCTTGGTCTATCTGCATTCACATTCCTCCCGATTGAAGGAGCTGTAAGTGAAGGCATCGTCAGGGAAGAGGAGCTGTTCACGGAAGAATATGACAAGATGAACGCAATAAATCAGGGGTACTTTAACGACGGTTTTTATCTCGGTATTCCTCCCAAGTTCAACGATGAGAAAATGTTCACCCTTCTCCACACAGCGGAAAGGGATTTCAATGCAAGGAATATCATAAAGATAGGAAGCAACTCCTCGGTGAAGCTTCTGGAAAATTTTGTTATGACAGGTAACATAAATGTTTCCCATGGAACTGTGATCAGGCTGGGGGAGAATTCAACTCTCCATCTTTACCTCCTGGAGGACGATGTGAGCACAGAGCTGAGCTATGTTGAGAGGACCGTAATTATGGAAAGATATTCATCCCTGCACGTTCATCATCTCGTCCTTCCCGGAAGAAAGAGCATAAGCAGGATCCGTGTAATCCAGACCGGAGAGCACGCGGAATCCAGGTATTACGGTGCCGCAATCGGAAAGGGAAAGGAGCATCTCGATCTTGAGGTGTTCACTGATCACAGGGTACCCAACGGCAGGAATGATACAGCGTTCAAAGGGATCCTTGGGGAAAGTTCATCCCTGATATTCCGTGGTTTCATAAGGATAGGTGAGATGGCAAGGAATGTGGAGTCGTTCCTCCTTGCAAATCTTCTTCTCCTCTCTGATAGGGCTGTGGGAAACGCACTTCCCGTTCTCGAAATATACAACGGAGAGGTCAGGGCAAAACACGGGGAAACCGTATCCACCATATCGGAGGATGAAATGTTCTACCTGATGAGCAGGGGCCTGGACAGAGTTCAGGCAAAGAAGGCTATAGTGGAAGGGTTTATTAGCCCTGTGATCTATCCCCTGCCTGAGGATATTTCAAGGAAATACCTTGAGATAGTGGAAGAAGTGGTAGGCAGTGATGACTTGGAGCAGGATAAGAGAAGATTTCCCCATCCTGAATAAGAAGGTGAACGGAAAGAGAATAGTTTACCTGGACAGCACTGCAACCACACAGAAACCCAGACAGGTAATAGATGCAATAGTGAATTATTACGAGAATGTTAATGCGAACGTCCACAGGTCCGTTTACAGGCTGGGCGATGAAGCAACGGAAGCCTATGAGGGCTCGAGGAAAAAGGTTGCCGATTTCATAGGTGCCAGAACGGAGGAAATTGTATTCACCAGGAATACTACGGAAAGTCTCAACCTCCTTTCCTATTCGCTGGAGGGAACGCTGAAGCAGGGGGATAAGATTCTTATCACTTCCATGGAACATCACAGCAACATCCTCCCCTGGATGAGGCTGGAGAGGAAGGGGATAAAGCTGGAATACGTGGGATTCGATGACGAAGGCCTCCTCGACATGGAGGATTTCAAGAGAAAACTTACGAAGGATGTGAAGATAGTTTCCGTGACCCACGAATCCAACGTCCTGGGGACCATAAATCCCGTGGAGGAGATAGGCAAGATGGCAAAGGAGAACAGTTCTATTTTCATAGTGGATGCGGCACAATCCGTCCCTCACATGCCATTCCGTGTAAACGAATACTATGATTTCGTCGCATTTTCAGGCCACAAGATGCTGGGTCCCATGGGCATAGGAGTTCTCTACGGAAAATATGATTTTTTGGATAGGATGGAACCATTCAACAGGGGAGGGGAGATGATAAAGGACGTGGATTTCCACAGCGTTGTATTTGAGGATCCACCTCTGAAATTTGAGGCGGGAACTCCGAATGTGGAGGGTGCAGTGGGCCTCGCTGCAGCCATAGATTACCTTAAGTCCATAGGGATGGAAAATGTGAGAGCTCATGAAAAGACACTCACTTCCATGGCTATGAAGGGTATCGATTCCTTGAAGAATGTGATCTATTACGGTCCCAGGGACCCTGAGAAAAGGGGAGGGGTGATTGCATTCAACGTGAATAGCGGAATGAAAATTAAGAGGAGCCTCGAAAGGGAAAATGTGAGGGTTGACAGCCTCTACCATTCCCATGACATTGCTACTTTCCTCGACGGATACAACGTTTATGTGAGATCAGGTCATCACTGCGCTGAACCCCTTGCAAGAACCCTGGGAATCACGGGGACAGCAAGGGCTTCCTTCTACGTTTACAATGACGAGGAGGATGTGAGGGCATTTCTCGAGGCTCTCGGTGGCATCGATGTACACAGATGAAATAATGGACAGGTACGAAAATCCCGTTAAATACGGCAGGATGGATAAGTACGACATGAAGATAGACCAGGCATCAACTACCTGCGGTGATAAGATAATTCTCTACGTGAAACTTGATGGGAACAGGATATCAGACATGACCTGGGAGGGGGAGGGGTGCATACTGTCCGTGGTATCCACGGATATGTTCTGCGAAAATTCAATAGGAAAGGAGATCGGGGAGGTTGCAGGAGAGGACGAGGGAAAGTATGTGGAAGATTTCCCCATAAGCATATCTGCAGGGAGGCTCAGCTGTGTCCTACTTCCTCTAAGGGCGCTGAAGAGGGGCATCAAGGAAAAATAGATTATTTCGGAGAGAATCTGACATCAATGCCTGTGCACGATTTGATATCCTCCGCATTGAAGGGTAGCAGGAGGGACATCGGGAGACTTCTCACGATAGTAGAGAACAGGACCGAAGGTTACAGGGAGGTTATGAGTGAGGTTAAAGGCGCCAGGAGGGCATTCGTTATAGGAGTGACTGGCCCTCCGGGTGTTGGAAAAAGCTCCCTCATATCGAAGATCTCATCTCTCCTTTCGGGAGAGGGGAGGGTTGCCATTATCATGGTGGATGCCACGAGCCCGTTCAGTGGAGGATCTCTACTGGGGAACAGGCTCAGACTCGAGGAAGACAATGTTTACGTGCGGAGCATGGCAACAAGGGGATCCACCGGCGGATTAAGCCTGGCGGTGGGGGATTCAATAGACGTTCTCTCATTCCTGGGTTTCAGCATCATAATACTTGAATCCGTAGGTACGGGCCAGGATGAAACAGATATCCTCTACTATGCGGATATAATCCTCATGGTCCTCTCCCCTGGACTGGGGGACGAGATTCAGGCGATAAAGGCAGGGCAGATGGAGATAGGGGATTTCGTTGTTCTGAACAAATACGACAAGCCCGAAGCTTTGGTCACTGAGAAAGAACTTATGGAGGTACTCAGTATCCCGGACAGGGCAAAAAAGCACGAACTGTTTAGAGTGTCGTGCGTTAACGGTTACGGGTTGGATGAGCTGGGAGATGCACTGAGAGATGCAATTAAGTCGGGAGTCAGGGGGGACAGCGTGAAGAAGGAAAAGGAGAGGATAAGGAGGGAGGTGGAAGCTGCAATCCTATCCAGGGATTCCCTCCTTGAAGACCTGGCAAAGAGCGTTGTGGAGGGTAGTATTTCAAGGGAACAGGCTGTCCTGAAGCTGATAAATTCCCTCTCTGACTTTAGAAATTTAACCAGTTGAAATTCAGGAGTGAAGAGTAATATTAATCCATCGGGTTTCAGAAAATATTAGTAAGGGTATAATGATATAGTGACGCTAGGGTGGTTGTTTAATGAAAGTTACTTTGAGCCTGATAAAAGCGGATGTCGGCGGACTCGCGGGTCATTCAAGGGTTCACCCGCAGCTGAAGGATGAGGCTAGATTGGTTCTTGAACAGGCCAAGAATGATGGCGTTATAATTGATTATCATGTTACATCTGTAGGTGATGATCTCCAGCTTTTAATGACGCACAGACGCGGGGAAAATTCTGAGGTCATTCACAAACTTGCCTGGGATGCTTTCATCAAGGCGACTGAGGTTGCAAAGAAGCTGAAGCTTTACGGAGCAGGTCAGGATCTGCTCAAGGATTCCTTCTCGGGAAACCTGAAAGGGATGGGTCCGGGGGTAGCGGAGATGGAATTCGAGGAGAGGAGGAGTGAACCTGTTGTTGCTTTCATGATGGATAAGACGGAACCCGGAGCCTTCAACCTCCCCGTATTCAAGATGTTCGCTGATCCCTTCAACACCCCGGGGCTGGTTATAGACCCCGGGATGCACGAGGGTTTCATTTTCGAGGTCTGGGATGTCATAGAGCACAAGAAGGTCTTCCTGAGGACACCGGCGGAAATGTACGATATCCTGGCCCTGATAGGTTCGAAGAGCAGGTTCATAATAAAGAGGGTGTTTTCACCCAAGAATGAGAAGGAACCGGTGGCAGTTGTGAGCACGGATATACTCCATGAAATTGCTGGAAAATACGTGGGGAAGGATGATCCCGTTGCCCTTGTCAGGGGTCAGGCCGGCCTCCCTGCAATGGGGGAGATACTGGAGGCATTCTCGTTCCCTCACCTGGTATCGGGATGGATGAGGGGGAGCCACAACGGCCCCCTGATGCCCGTGTCCGTCCAGGATGCAACGCCTTCCAGATTCGATGGCCCCCCCAGGGTCATAGGCCTGGGATTCCAGCTTGCGGAGGGGAAACTCATAGGCCCGGCAGACCTTCTCGGTGACAAGGCATTTGACGGTGCAAGACAGCTTGCGATTCAGATCACAGATTACATCAGGCGTAACGGTCCTTTCGAACCCCACAGGCTGCCCGAAGCTGAGATGGAATACACCTCTCTGCCCGGCATACAGGCCAAGCTCAAATCAAGAATGGTTGATCTTTGATGCCACCAAATAACTTCAAGGGGATGATTCTCAAGGACAGGATTCTTGATATCCTTGGTGGTGACGGTAAATCCATATCCGACATCTACAAGGAAATAAACATGGATGAGGAATCAAAGATCCACCGCCTGGCGCTTACCGGTTATCTGTGGGCATTGACGGACATGAACATCCTGAGGGAGAAATACGTGAAACCCTCAAAGATATACTACCCCGTCAGGAGGGACGAGAAGACAATATACGAGGTTGTGGGGGAACAGGTCGCGGGAGATCCACAGGACAAGAGGGGGGAGGAAGTTCTCTATATCCTTTATACTCTCTTCGAGAGGCCGATATTTGAGGTGGAGCTGGAGAAGGCAGGGATTACGGGAAACATAAGGGCCAAGAGACTTGACAAGAAAGAGAGGAAGAAGCTGATGGCAAAGATAACTTTGAAGGGGATAAGGATACCGCCGGATGATGATGCATACGTCCCCGTGACGAGCTATCCCGCGCTTGCCCTCAGGGTACTGAGCAGGATAATCTCAGAGAACTATGAAATAAAGAGGGATAACAACGGGATACAGAAGGAACTTGATAGCATGCTGTGATCACAACCCGAGAATATTCCTCTCCTTCAGGAATGACATGTCGTTCCTGTAGATGTCCCTGATGTCATCGAGGCCGAGTACAACCATCAGGAGGCGTTCAAGACCAAGGCCCCAGGCAGCCACGTTGTATCTGATCCCCCAGGGTCTGAGAACTTCGGGCCTGAACATACCAGCCCCTCCGAGCTCCATATCCATCCCCTTGAATTTTCCGTAAACCTCAAGTGAAGGTTCCGTGTACGGAAAGTAGCTGGGCTTGACCCTTATTTCATTAACCCCTATCCTCTTGTAAAATGTTTCTAGCGCGTCAATGAGAACTCCGAATGTCACACCCCTTCCCGATATCACACCCTCAACCTGAGAAAATTCTGCCAGATGCTTTGAATCCGTAGCCTCCCTCCTGAATATCTTCTCCACGGAGAATATCTTGCATTCCTCCTCAGGATGCTGCACTATATACCTTATTGTGTTTACCGTGGTGTGCGTCCTCAGCAACAATCTTGAAGCCTCATCTTCGGACCAGGTATACTGCCACCCCCTGGAGCCCCTTATACCCTTTTCATGAACGCGTTTGACCTTCCTGGCCAGTTCCGGATCCAGCTCCCCCCTGCCTTCCAGATAGAATGTGTCCTGCATTTCCCTGGCCGGATGGTCCTGGGGGATGAAAAGGATATCCATATTCCAGAAGGCCGTCTCCACTATGTGCCCCCTCAGCTCCTTGAATCCCATTTCGAGCATGACCATCCTCACTTCAGATATGAACTCAGAGAGGGGGTGGATCTTTGATGGCAGATATCTGGGAGCGTAAAGGGTGGGATCATAGGGTCTGAATTTCATACCTTCGCCATATGTCTCTATTATCTCAGGGGTGACCTGAGTGATTTCTTCTGATTCCTCGAGGTCCTCTGGAGATAACTGATCTGCCAGGGCTGTGAGCTTGACCAGCCTTTCCATTCTCACCCTCTCGCTAACAAACCCCTTTCTCTCTTTCAAGAGCTTCACATCCTCGTCCCTCGGATTCCCCGCACTGATCCTCTCCAGGGCGCCTTTCACAGCGCTGATCCTTCTTTTCATCTCCTCCTTATTTTCCACGAAAATCTTCCCGTCCCTGACGTATCCTCCGGCCTTCAGAAATTCAGCTATTCCGTATCTCAGATCGCTCTTCATCCTGGATTCAAGTTCCCTTATCTCCCTCACTCCCGATTCGTAAAGCTCCATGAGCTTCTCCTCGGGGAGACCGTTCTCCATTACCTTCCTGCCCTCATCCCCGAGGGTGTAATAGGAAACGGGTTTCTCAACGACTGAAATGATTTTCTTCTCCTTGAGCCACGATATGGAACTGGCAAGTTCATTTCTGTCAAATTCCTGGTATAGAGAATCAACGTTCACATACCCCTTCCCCATCAGATATCTGATAAGCCTCTTTTCTGAGTTTGTCAGTTCCACACACCTTTATTCCGTACAAAATAAAACGTTTGTTCTCCGCTTCTCAGTCATGATTTAATATGAAACCTTTATTACGGGAGGATGGAAGAGGAAATCGAGGATGACTTCTCCACCTGGTACAACAACATTATAGAGAAGACCGGTCTCACCGATAAGCGCTACCCGGTGAAGGGCCTGAACATATGGCCGCCCTACGGATGGGCTCTGATGCAGAACATCGATTCTGTCATAAGGGAAAAGTTCAACGAGAAGGGGTACAAGGAAGTTAACTTCCCCACGCTCATTCCGAAGAGCCAGTTCGACAGGGAGGCAGAACATATAAAGGGTTTTTCGGATGAGGTGTACTGGGTGACAAAGGGCGGTTCTTCGGATCTGGAGGAAAAACTTGTTCTCAGACCGACAAGCGAAACAGCAATGTACCCCATATTCTCTCTATGGGTTAGAAGTCATTCCGATCTGCCTCTGAGGATATACCAGATAGTGAATACATTCCGTTATGAGACAAAGCAGACCAGGAGTTTCATAAGGGTCAGGGAGATACATTTCATAGAGGGGCATACCTGTCACGTGGATTACGAGGATTCTGAAAGGCAGGTGATGGACGATATCGAAATATGGAAGGGTATCGCAGATTCAATATCCATCCCTTACATAATGGAAAGAAGGCCGGAATGGGATAAATTCCCGGGGGCTTTCTATTCAATAGGGGTGGATACATTCCTCCCTTCAGGCAGGAGCCTTCAGATCGCAACCATCCATCAGTACAAGGACAATTTTTCCAAAGCTTACGATATTTCATACACGGATGAGAAAGGGAACAGGAAGCTGGTCCACCAGACAACATTCGGCATTTCCGAAAGGCTTGTCGCTGCAATTGTGGGTGTTCACGGGGATAAGAAGGGTCTCATATTACCCCCTTCGGTTGCACCCATACAGGTCGTTATAGTGCCGATACCGGGAGAAAATGTCATTGAATATGCCAGGCTCGTTCTCAAGAAACTGAAATCCAAGGGGATAAGGGCAGAACTTGATGAAAGGGAACAGTATACCCCCGGCTGGAAGTTCAATGACTGGGAGGAGAAGGGAGTTCCCGTGAGACTAGATATAGGGAGAGAGGAAGTGAATTCAGGATCCGTGACCATAAGTCTCAGAACTGGCGGAAAAAGGAGGGTGAAACTCCCCTACCTCATTAGGGGGGTTAATTCAGCTTTCTCCGAGATAAAGGAGACCCTCAAGAAAAGGGCGGAAGAGAAGATGAATGGCTATATGGTAGAAATCACGGACCTCAAGAACGCAACGGGACAGATGCCAAATGTAATCTTCTGGTGCGGAAAAAAGGAATGCGCGGACACCATTGAATCAACAGGAAAATCCATTCTTGGTTCGCTGGAAGGAGAGGGGAAGTGCATCGTCTGCGGCTCCCCGGGTAAAAAAACTGTGATTTCGAAGAAATACTGAGAGTGATATCAGCTCGTTCCCGGCTCTTCCCCCATCCTTATCCTTGACAGTACTATCCCAAGTATCCCGAATAGGGCAAGTATTATGAAAAGGGAGTAAAGACCTATATCGTTCCAGTCCCCGTATTCTATGGACCACCCTAAATAGAATACCACTGAACCTGCGAGAAGGACCATGGACAGGTATCCCAGCACCCTGTTTCCGCTCAAGCTCATTTGCTCCATATATCAAGCTTCCTTAAATTACTTTACGCAAAATTTGAGGAACAACGATGCTCGCGAATCCATATCCTGCCAAAGGCAGTTTTTTCCTGGATTAAAACGAAACGATACCCTTACGGATAAGGTTTCCGGCTTAATAGGGTCTTCTAAATGAATAAAGCGCCAGGAGGTGTAAATGAATGAGTGATGAAATCAAGAAAGGAGATCCGACTGCGCTCGGAATATTCGCATACGGTTTCGGTCTTATGATGCTTTCCCTCTACGCCCTGGGTGTGTTCAAGTGGGGTGAGCACCTGACCCTTATGGCTCCAGCCCTGGTATTCAGCGGGCTTCTTCTGCTGGTAGCGGCAAACTGGGAATATAACAATGGAAACACGTTCGGTGCAACAGCTTTTGGGACCTATTCAGGATTTTTCCTTACGTTTTCAGTCCTGTCTATATTCCTCAAACTTGGTTGGGTAACAGATGTTGAGCATGCTCACATGGTCGGAATGCTGGCTCTGGCATTTGTTCTGATGACTTTTGTGTACTGGGTCGCGAGCTTCAAGATGACAGTGATGCACAACCTTATGCTGTTCTTCCTGCTGATAACATTCATACTGTGGGCACTTCCGCTGCTGAGTATGACAGAATCATCCACCACAATTCTAGGATCCATGCCAGGGGCAGTCTTCCCGGCAGGTGTAACGGGAATAATAGACGTGATATTCACCGTTTACCTAGCGGGAGCGGTAGTAATAAACGACAGGTGGGTGGTGGCAGGATCCCGTCCTCCTCTTCCCCTCTTCCCATTGGGAAAGAAAACTACGAAGTAACTTCAATCAACTTCTCCAGGCGGGAAGTAAGGAAATCTCATTTCTCTATATTTAATTCCTATTTTTTCAAATTAATCCTTGCTGAAGCATTGGTATTACTTCAACACGGTGCCATGAATTCCTCTTAAATTATTCAATGAACTCGATGAATAAATTCTGGTATCAAGAGATTAAATTACGCTTGATGCTTGGACGCACTGAGAAATTTGATCTTCCTTAAATTAATTCTTATTTCTCAATTGTTAGTATGAAAATTTCTACGATGACCTGAATGCTATTGAATATATACCTGAATCACGGGGAACTTCGAAACAAAGGTTCCCTCCACCCTTCTTCATTTTCCTCGCACTAAATACATGATCATTGATCTGTGCAACCCGTCGTATCTCCAAATTCATTTCTCATATAATTAGAGGGGTCTGACGTTTCTTGAAAAATTGGATGCATTGATCAGAATAAAGATAACATACAGCTCCCGCATCC
>Ga0207433_10003064_pt1 | contig 32729 bp, 27 predicted proteins | sample YelNatPaOPGAMG01_FD_187559 | JGI IMG/M metagenome (GOLD analysis project Ga0207433, IMG submission 187559) | Hot spring thermophilic microbial communities from Obsidian Pool, Yellowstone National Park, USA - OP-RAMG-01 (SPAdes) (version 3) | ecosystem: Environmental > Aquatic > Thermal springs... | reverse complement strand
ATATCCTGGGAATATCCACCAGAACCAGTGAGATGGAGCATCATATCAACGAATGTGCCTGCAGGTGTGCTTGAAGAGATGGAGAACCTGAAAGGCGAACCACCATTATTACCAGTCCCACCAACCGCAATATTACCAAAATTACCAACCGAATCAATGAGCGTAATATATGGGCTCGATTCCCTGAGCACACCAACACAACTCGTCACTCCAACATTGGAAAGATTCTTTAAGGTATCAACAAGCTGGACCGTCTCACCTGCATCACAACGACCATTGAAATTACCATTCGGTGGCGGGTCATAAATCCTCTGTCCAGTTATGTGTAAGACCGGGCTTGTGGTCGGACCAAGACCACCAGAAACAACTACAGCATAGGGCTGATTCGTTCCCTGGGGCACACTCGTTCCTGTCACCCTTATTACCCAGTTACCAATCTCTGGAACATTCCGACGCACATTCTCTTCAACATTACGGGCATCAGCACTACCACCAGGTGTTGATTGACCACCACTATAGACATTACCAAGATAAACAGTCCCTGTTGGACTCGTAACCCGAAGGTCAAGGTTGTTTACAAGTGTTACACTAGCACCTGCAGTCGCAGGATAATCAGTCCAGACCAGGGTTATCTTCAATGGCTCAGACTGGTTATTCACAGTAACTGTAAACTCATCATACTGACCGGTTGAAACACTATCATAAGTAACCCAGAGTTTGCGCACATCACCATTGAAATATAATGCATCATCAAGGCAGACCCTGCCCCAGCCCGTATTATTATCAGGGATTGTGGAACCAGTTATTGATGGATGTGCCCCATTGACAATGATTGCCTTTATAACTGATGCAGGGATAAAACTCCAGACATTTGCAGGATTTGAATCACCTGATGGGTAGAAACCCTTGACAAAGTATTGACGGACAAGTGCAGCATTACCCGCAGCACAGGGCGTTGCCATACTCGTCCCTGCCATACCAAGATAGGAATTGTTATTTGGACCAACAGAAGAATAGAGGAAATAACCCGGTGCAGTGACTGTTGGTTTTATCCTGTTGTCTGCGGTCGGACCCCGGCTTGAGAAATCTGCCATCGTGGTTGCGGATGTGCTATTCATTGTTGCACCAAGGGTCAATATATTCTTTGATGTCCCTGGTGGATAGACAGTTCCTGAACCAGGGCCACTGTTGCCTGCAGCATATAGAATCATAAAATCACGATTGTTCCACATAAACTGGTCAGTCTGCTGACAATAAGAGGAATATGAACCAGCCCCACTCGTTGAACCCCAGGAATGGGAGGAAATCCTTGCTGCACCACCAGCATTACCATTATAAGGTGGAAGATAAAGATTAGCAAGGTTTGAAGGGACTGAAAGACTACCGGTGCTCGTGCCGATATCCATAAAGAACATCTTTGCCTTCAAAGGCATACCATCATTCGGATTTGAACCACTAACATAGGAATCATCACCACAGATAGTGCCTGCGGTATGGGTCCCATGCCAGGAACCAGTACCTCCAACATCACCAAATGCCGAAGAAGAACCTGTTGGCTGGAGATAGGCAATTATCTTGCGATGGGTCGGATAATTCCCCCATGTGTTGATATTGACCGCAGGGTCACGGAACATATCATGGGATGTAAGAATACCGGTATCTGCAGTATTCACAACCTGCCCTGTTCCTAATAAACCCTTACGCCAGACCTTACGGTCAACCTGTTTCCAGGTCTGTGTCACCCACTGACCTGACTGATTATAGGCAACAGGCTGGAGATAAGGCTCAATATACATCACCTCAGGCATCCTTGCAATGAGATTGAGATTCGTTCGTTCAGAACGAATCTTTAAAACCCTGCAGTATGGGTCATCAGAGACCTCAAGGATTTCACAACCGAGTTTCTCAATCTTATTCTTCACTAAATATACATTCTCATCAGGAAATGTGAGAACGAGCCATTCTTTTTCATTGGGTAATTCCTTGAAAAGGGTGCTAATCTTATAAGCGGGCTCATAATTACCGACCCAGTTAATAAATGGCAATCCTTCTACCACCGTTTTCTTACCCTTATCCATCTTTGCAATAAAGGCATTGAAAGGGATATACTGGATGAGTTTAATTCCGTATGACTCTATCACCTTCTTCATATCTTCATATACAGGACCCTTTAAGTGGATGAGATAATAATCTGACTCACCGGTGAGTTCTGCCGGAATTTCAGGTAATTTTTCTTTCGGATTAAAATAATATTCTCCAATTGCAACATAATCATACTCCGGCAGATAAGGCGGTGTGAATGTTCCGCTCTGGTGTGATACCAGATAGGGATCCACAACCGTAATCAGACTTAATATTAAAATGATTTGCATTATGCCTCCTTTTTTCTTTTTTTGTTAATTCCTCATATATTTTTTATATTTTTTCCGTCTCACCTCCTTTCTATTTTTAACCAATAATTTTGCACAATTATAAATCAAAATCGATTCCATCTCAACCCCTTTTTCTATTATATATTATAATAAAATTTTATTTAATGTCAAGGGGGAATCGACAGCGTTTATTAAATCTATAAACTGCGGAAAAACCAGAGGACCGCGCATATTCAAATGCATCTTTAATCCCCTTTCCAAGGTCCTCAACTTTATGAGAATCAGAGCCAACCGTGATTATCTCAATACCCGCCTCTCTTGCCAGTTGAATAAATTCAATGGAAGGATAGAATGCATTATATCTCCTCAATCCGGCAGTATTTATCTCCAATCCTGTGCCATATTCAGCCATCAACTTAAAAATGTGATACACATATTCACGATCAAAATCCCTGACCTTCTCACCATAAAAATTCAATCCATATTTCTTATAAACATCAAAATGGGCAACTGCATCAAAGAGTCTTGAACGAACCAGTATCTCCATCGTTGTGAAATATCTATTGAGCAGTTCATCTGCACTATGCTTTTCAAAATAATGATTGCACTCCTTTGAACTATCAATACAGATATGGTCAAGACAATGTATACCTGCAAGGAGATAATCAAGGGAAACTCCATTGGTCACTTCTTTTAACCGTTTATCAACTCCATCAAAGAATCCGACTTCAATACCAAATTTTATATCCAAGCCCTTTTTTCTGTAATGTTCTTTTAAATCAAAGATTTCACTTTGCAGGTTTAACAAACTCTCATTATCAATCGATTTTATTTCGCCATTAAATCTTATCAAATTGTCACTTCGTTCTTCATCAAGTTCACAGTGGTTTGTAAAACAAATTTCTTTCAAACCAATGGCGAGTGCTTTTTCACAATAATCACGCAGACACCCATCTGCATCTATAGAATGATTTGTATGTATGTGGTAATCAATCATTTAGTCCCACCAATTCTATTTTTTCGCAATTGAGTTCCTGCGAAGTCTACAATATCACCCGGTCATCAAGGGGTTCAAATCGGTCTGCCTTTTCCTTCAGATCATAAGCGGTATTATCAGGGAATGAGAATATTTCAACCTTCTTATGTTTATTCTTAACAAATTCCACAAGTGGAACAAAATCACCATCGCCTGAGGCGAGGACGATTGTATCAACATAATCAATCATCCCGAGGATATCAAGGGCAATACCCATATCCCAGTTTGCCTTTGCTGAGCCATCAGCACGGGTGCGCACATCCTTTATTTTGACAATATAACCGATATGCTCAAGGCTTGTTGCAAATGGTTTTACATCACCTTCTGGTGGTTGAACGATATACGCATATGCCTTGACCAGATTTCTCTCGCCGGTGATCAATTTCAATAGTTTCTCATAATTTACCTTTGCACCATAACTTATCTTTGCTGAATAATATAGATTCTGCGAATCAACAAATATCGCAATATTCTCCTTTTTTGTAAGACTTGATGTTGCAAACAAGGTTCTGAGTAAATGGATCTCTTCATAGACCCTGCTGTTCCATTCTATGTTTTTTGTCATCAGCAATTTCATATCTTCCAGGGATTGAAATAAAAGAGTCAATTTTTTGTCCAGTATTTCATTTATATTTTCTTTAATTTCTCTTACTTCCATATTTTACTCCTTATCTTTTCCTAAGTCACGCCTTTTAAAAACCGGCAGATAATCATATAGTGCAGGTTTTGATTTTTCATTCGGGACATTGGTCCAGATCAGGGTATATTCCTGGGTTCCCCGGACATCAACGAAGATAAATTCCTGTCCGTTATAATACTGCCAGTACTCATATGGTCTGGATTCTTCAAATTGCTTATTCTCAATCTCATCCGGCGGACCAAATTTTATATATATCCTGCCCCGGTCTGTCTTTGAACCTGCTAAATATCCTTCCTGAAAATGTGCATCAGCATATTCATAACGTCGAGCAATCTCGTTATAGTTGTGTTTCTCCCAGAATTTCTTTAAATATAACCTCCTTCCCTCGTCTTTGAGTGTCTGAAAATATTTATACTCCTGGGTGCTCACAAAGTATTCAATTGCATCATAATAAGGCAGTTCTTCGTTAGGAATCTTCACCTTCTCCCCTGCTTTTTTTATCGCAAAATTTATTGATTTTTCTATTTTACGATTGATAATTGAATCAAAGACAACAACATTTAACTGATACTTACCCGGCTTAAATGCCTCTATATTGATTCCTAAATTCAGTGCCTGTTGAGTAAATCTTTTTTCTACAGATTTTGTAATCTTTCTTAAAATTTTTTTTGTCGTATCTGTGAGCAAATAGGAAATTGTCAGATAATTGGTATCAGGGTTGATATTATACAACTCATAATAAAGAAAAAGATTTTTGGTGCCCGCTTCAAAAATTCCAGAAGGGTTCGGCACAATCCTTAAATTACCCTTGGTCAGATAACCTGCTGTTGTATCATAAACAATAGAGGTTGCCAGGAGAATATCGCTCATCAAATAATCTGATTCAGTTATGTCTCTCTTTCCATCAATCATTCCTACATTATCACCACAGCGCAATTCCACGCTCCAATCATAATCACCGTAATATAAATATTTACCCAACTGTAGGTAAAATGTCATTTCCTCCCGGGCTGCCTGGGAAAAAGAAGGAATTGTAAATTTATTAATTAAGGAATCACAAATTGAATCCGTCTTTGCCTTATTCACTATTTTTAATTTCACAAGGCAATCTGATATTATCTTTCCATCAATTTCTTTATAAGAAAGTTCATTATAAGGAATCGCGCAATTGAACTCAAGATAAAAAATGTTCTCAACTTTGGTTTGAATACCTGATGAGTCCTTGATACTCAATGGAGTATAATACAGGACAGGCTGGACATAAAAATTTATTGCACAAAATAGTGCCTGTATAAAAATCATATCCTTTCTCCCTGGGGATTGATTAGTATATATTCACCAAATCCATGCCGGTCATAAAATATAAATCTCAAATTGAGTCGATAATACAACCAGATCTCATAAGGTTTTGTCGAAAGTTCGTAGGGTCTGGATTGTATTTCATCAGGTGGTCCAAATTTGACATATATGCGTCCTCGGTCACTCCGCCAGCCCTTATCGCCGAATGAAAAATGCTCATCAGCATAGGCAATCCGTTCAAAATATTCTTTCTCTCTTTCATTATACTCGGTATTGGGTGTTGGGTCATATTGTTTCCAGAATGCCTTCCAGAGCGAATCCCTTGCCTCTACCTTTGCCTTTCTCAACTGGTTCAACTCATTCGGCGTTGCGATATATTCAAGCTGGCTCACCCTTAAATACCAGGTCTTTTCATCTAAATAAAATGGCCTGTCAATCTCAATAGGAACGCTCAATGCCTCAATCCTTTTACCATTATTATCAATCACGAACTGTAATTCGTATCTTCCATTTGAAAGTGGTCCAACAAAAAAATTAATTGTATCTTCATAGATTCCAGACCTCAAAGGCTTTGTTTTTTTCATATCCTTTAGATAGACATTGATATCCGCAGATTTATTTTTTGGATTGAGCACAGTAAATGTGATGGTAATTGTATCATTGATAAATCGCGAACGCACATTGGCAAGATATTCAAAAGTCTTGATATTCTCATTTACATTCAAAAGTTCAACACCCTGTAGATCGATTATTTTAAGATTGAATTTCCAGGCCGTCTTTGGTATGATTAGATTTAATGAATCGTAAAAATTGGTGGAATCCTTTTCCCTTTCCCTGAACCAGTAATCACCTGCAACCTGATTTTTCTTCTTATCAAATACTACAACCTGGATTTCATAGGTTGCCATAGCAAGTGAGTCAACGGTTGTAAATCTCAAAATCTGGGCAGGGATTTCCAGCAGAACATTCATATTAAAGGATGAATCATCGACCGGTGAGTATGCAACCTGCCATTTTATCGTTGATAACAAAATATACAATAACATCATTTTATTTTCTTCGCCTTTCCTTTATTATCCTTAAATACCTCATTTAAAGCTTGGTCAATCCTTTTTACAAAATGAAAACGGAGTCCCTTTTTCACATGCGCTGGTATCTCAAGCAAATCCTTTTTATTTTCTTCTGGTAAATAGATTCTTTCAATACCTGCTCGTTTTGCCGCAATGACTTTTTCTTTAATACCGCCGACCGGTAAGACCCTTCCTGTCAATGTAATCTCACCGGTAAAGGCAATCTTCGGGTCTATCGCCTGATTTCTGAACAGTGAACTCAATGACATAATGACCGCCAGTCCAGCAGATGGACCATCCTTGGGTATAGCACCGGATGGAATATGGATATGTAGATCATAATCATCAGAATTTTCTCTTATACCCCACTTATCAAATTTTGTCTTGAGATATGAGACTGCTGCCTGGCAGGACTCCTTCATTACATCACCAAGTAGGCCGGTAAGGATCAGACCCTTCTTACCCCTGACCTTAATAGACTCAATAAAAATTATCTCACCGCCAGTAGGTGTCCAGGCAAGTCCGGTAGCAAGTCCAATTTCACCCCTGCGTGCTGCAACCTCGGAGAAAGCCCTGGGTGGCCCGAGAAATTCTACGAGGTTCTTCTCATCCACACATATAGATTTTTTCTTACCTTCAGCAAATCGTTTTGCCACCTTTCTACATATTGAGCCAATTTCCCGCTCAAGGTTCCTGACCCCTGCCTCTTTTGTGTAATTATTGATTATCATCTTTATCGCCGATTCTTCAAATTGGATATTTTCTGGTTTCAAACCACATTCTGCAATCTGACGCGGCACCAAATATTTTTTTGCAATCTCAACCTTTTCTTCCAGTATATACCCGGGCAGTTCAATTATTTCCATACGGTCCTTCAATGCAGGGATTATTGGATCGATCAAATTGCCTGTAGCAATGAACATCACATTCGATAGGTCAAAAGGAACTTCAAGATAATGGTCGGAAAATGCATAATTCTGCTCTGGATCAAGGACTTCTAAGAGTGCGCTTGAAGGGTCACCCCGGAAATCAGTTCCTACTTTATCGATCTCATCAAGCATAAATACAGGATTCTTTGAACCACAATTTTTTATCGACTGGATAATTCTTCCGGGAAGCGCACCGATATAGGTGCGACGGTGTCCGCGAATCTCTGCCTCATCCCTTATTCCACCCAGTGATATACGGACAAATTTTCTGCCCAGTGCCCGTGCAATTGACCTTCCCAGTGATGTTTTACCTACACCGGGTGGACCGATAAAACATAAAATAGTCCCTTTTGAATCAGGTTTTAGTTTCTTTACAGCAAGATACTCAAGTATCCTTTCTTTTACCTTTTCAAGGTCATAATGGTCCTCATCTAAAATCTTTTTTGCCCTTATTAAGTCATGATTATCTTCGGTTGCTATTGACCAGGGTAAAGAAACCAACCAATCCAGATATGTTCTTGAGACTGTATACTCCGCTGCCTGCGGCGGCATTTTCGCAAGACGGTCAAGTTCCTTCAAAGCAACCTTCTCCACATTTTCTGGCATCTTCGCTTCCTGTATCTTTTTCTTCAATTCTTCAATCTCACGCGTATGTTCGTCAGTCTCGCCCAGTTCTTTCTGAATCGCCTTTAATTGTTCCCTCAGATAAAATTCTTTCTGGCCTTTATCAAATTCATTCTTAACCTGGGACCTGATCTTGGCACCAAGTTCCAGGATGCTTATCTCTTTCTGTAACAACGGTATCAACTTCAAAAACCTGTCCTTTGGATCCGCAATCTCAAGTATCGTCTGTTTTTCACTCACATCAAGGTTTGTATAGCCCGTTACAAAATTAATGAGACGGTCTGGGTCGTCAATATTCAATACAATTGCGCCGAGTTCATCAGGTAGATATGGTGCGAGTGATACAAGTTGCTGGAACATCGTTACCACATTTCGCATCAACGCCTCAATTGATACATTCTTTTTGTAACTATCTGCATATAACTGGATTTTTGCCTTTAGATATGGCTCAACCTGAGTGAATTCCAGAACCTTGAAACGTTTTAATCCCTTAACCAGCAACCTGATTGTTCCATCTGGGAATCTGAGCATTTTTGTAATCTGGATAACGCATCCCACAGGATAAACCTCTTCTGGCTTTGGTTCTTCAATATCAGGATTGCGCTGGGTTATGGCACCGGCAAGTTTATTTGTAGTAAGTATCTCATCAATCAACTTCGCAAGTTTCGGTGTTTGAATGACCAGAGGCACCATCTGGTCCGGGAAAATGACGCCGCCTTTTATTGGTATAATTCCCAATTCATCAGGAATCGCAATCTCTTTCTCTTCCATATTCTATTCCTCCTCAATCGGTATGATATATTCTTTTAAAACAGGGAATTTTATTGTCAAAACCCCTTGCTTTAATCTATAACTCCCATATTTAGGCTCAACCGGCAGGGGGAATTCTATCGTTCTAAAAAACCTGCCATAGGCAATCTCAAGATTATGAAAGACCACATTCTGTTTCTCTCTTCTTTTTTCTATCATTGCAGACCTTTTTATTCCTGAAATCGTCATATGATTCTGTCCAACATAGATTGTAATGTCCTTCATTTCAACCCCGGGCAGTTCTATAATGATTGATATTGTTTCATCAATGATATACAAATCATAAAGCGGTTGCCAGTTGATAAAAGTTTCTAAACCATACTCTTCGGTTATGGCATCTTCCTTTTCATAAATCACCCTGATTTCTGAGAAACCCATTTTGTCCGTATCCATCTTGTTCTGTCTCATATTGAATTATATATCAAAAAATATTCCTGTCAAGATGGGTAAAGATTAGCGGGGTTTCAAAAATCCAATGGGCAGAATCATCTCTTCCATTGATATACCACCATGCTGGAATGTGTATTTGAATTCTTTTTCGTATTCAATCGGCTTGGTAGGATAAATAAAATAATAATCCTCACGCGCAATGAGGAAACGAACCGATGGGTCTATAGCAGGCAGATACAATTCACCCACATTGTTTAATAATAAAGCAGACTTTTCATCCGCCCTGAGTGCCGGACCATATTTGTATCTCAAATTTGGTGAAATGTCCCTGCCCCCATAAACAATTGTTGGCCTTCGCACCTGAATAAATCCGTGGTCGCTTGTAAGTATCACCTGTCGCTTCTTGTTTGAAATCATCTTAAAAAGTTCAAAAATAGGTGATATTGGAAACCAGTAACTCAAAAGGTTTAGCAATACCCTTTCATCGTCTAAAAGCCCTTTCATATCCCCCCTGCCCGGTATTGAATGCAATAAAAGGTCAAAGAAGTTTATTATCAAAATCGTTATGTCACTCTTGTCCTGGGCAATCCTCTGAATATTCTTTTCCAGTTCCTCGATCGTTGATAATTTATGAAAACCAAAACTGATTTTTAGATTGTTCCGTTTCAATAACTCTGTAAACAGTTCTTTCTCAAAGCGGTTCTGTCCTTTTTCTTCAAACAACCAGTATTGTGGATATTTCTGGAGAATCTCAAGCGGTAATAAGCCTGCAAATATGCTATTTCGTGAATATGGTGTCGCAGTTGGCAGGATTGAATAATAATACTGGGTATTTATCTCAAAAAAATCGCGGAGATAAGGCTGAAGTTTCAAATACTGGTCAAGGCGCATAGAATCAAATATCACAAAAAAGAGCGGACCATTCTTTAATGCTGGGAATACCATCAAATTGAATAAATTATGGGAGAGAATCGGACCCTTATTTTTAATAAAATTTTTGTATTCGTGTATAATATACTTTGAAAAACCTGCATTTGCATTCTGTTTTCTCTCATCATGAATCTCTTTCAATTCCCTGCCACCATATTCTAAAAACCGTAGATCCCAGGTAACGAGATTACGGTAATAATCAATCCACTCGTTATAATCACCAGGCTGGGAAATTGCATTAAATTGGTTCGCATATTCCTCTGCCATTTTTTCTTCAATCAATTGCCTTCTCTTCAGGATCCGGTTGAGCACAGAAAGAATCTGATTAAAACTGAATGGCTTTGTGATATAATCATCAACCCAGCCACTGTAAGCCTGTTTCATCAATGTCTCTTCTTCACTCTTTGTCACCATTACAACAAGTTGCTGGGGATTATCAAGTTTTATTCTCTTTAATACCTCAAGCCCATCAACACCAGGCATTATCTCATCAAGAAAGATCAAATCAAACACCTCATTGCTGGCAATCCTTACACCATCTTCTCCACTTGTTGCAGTCTTTACTTCATACCCTTCCTGATTTAAAAGATAGATAAATGGTTTCAAAAGTTCAATCTCATCATCAATCCATAAAATCTTCATCTCAACTCCTTGGTATATAAATTTGGAATGTCGTTCCACCGGGACCGGTCTTTTTTAATATCAATCTCCCATTATGATAACCTTCAATTATTCTTTTTGTCAACACCAGTCCCAGACCCCATCCATATTTTTTTGTCGTATATCCAGGCTTGAATATATCCTTTGCCTGTTTTATCCCAGTCCCTGTATCTGATATCTCAATCACTGCCCCGCCATCAACAGTCTGGGTCTTTATTGATACAGTCCCTGGTTTTGAACCAATTGCATCAAGACCATTCTTTAAAATATTCTCAACTGCCCAATCAAGCAAAATGTCGTCAAATCTTATCAGGGGCAATGGTTGATAATGTTCAATGAATTGAATCTGATTATGGGCGCGGCGTTTTACATAATTCACCGCCTTCTGTATTATTGGTATCGGGTCTTTTTCCACAAGGCGTGGTGGCATCCCGATTCGGGAAAATTTTTCCAATACCTCTTTCATCCTCTGGGCATCTTCAGCGATACCATCGTAGATTTCCTTTGGCACACCCTTTTTTAAAGTCTCAAGCCAGCCTGAAAGCGAAGAGAGTGGGGTTGCCAGTTGATGTGCAGTCTCCTTGGCAAGGGAATACCATATCTTCTCCTCTTCACTCTTCCTGTAAATAAGATAACCCCAGAAGCCCAAAAATAAAAAGGCAAGCAAAAATGCAGTCATCAGAAACGGCAGTATCCTTAAAGACCTTGTGAATGGTGATAGTCCATAATGGACATAACCCACAAATGTAGAATCAGAACCACTTTTTATTACGATCGGAATCGGCCTATGCTCACGGTCAAGTTTCTTTACCACCCTTACCAGATTCGTATCTGAAACATTCTTGGCTGAATATGGTATACCCTGTGCATCGGTGAGGACCACAGGGAAATCAATCTTCTCAATCACCTCACGAAACAATAATGCGAGTAATTCTTCTTCACTCGCACCTGGACCAGATGCATAACTGGCAAAGATTCTTGATGTGGTCTCAGTCTCTTTCCTTATCCTCTGAATCAGAAAATTGGAATATATATATGTTCCAACACCTATCAATCCGATACCAATCAAGAAATAGATAACCAGGGTGCGGGATGTAAACCCGCTCGTCTCAGGGAGAACCCCTTTTTCTTCTCTATGACGCAACAGTTTCATATTTTCTTCTTTTTTCAAGATATAATCTTTTATCCGCACTGTCAATCAATGTTCCAAAATCCGTGCCATCTTCAGGATATACTGCAAAACCACAGGAAAAGTCTATTTGCAGTCTGCCATCTTTTAAATTATGCATTACCTTTTTTGCCCTTTCAATACGCGATTTAATCGCCCGCACACCTGAACCGGGAAGGATGACGATAAATTCATCACCACCATATCTGGTGACATAACCATCCTTTATCACATCCCTCAGTATCTGAGAGATCTTTTTCAACAACTGGTCACCAGCAAGATGGCCATATCTATCATTGTATTCCTTGAATCGATCAAGGTCAATCATTGCAATCGCAATTGGTTTATGCAACTTTTCAATCAACTCATTCAACTTTTCTCTTAAAAACCGATAATTGTATACACCGGTGAGGTCATCCGTATAGGAAATTATTAGATTCCTTTCAAAGAGTTTACTATTATCCATTGCCAGACCAAGGAAATCACCAAATGCCTCTAATAATCTAATTTTACTACGGTCTGGTATGCGGTTGTCCACAGGCTCGGAAAGTGACAAAATACCTATTATCTCACCGTTTCGTGAATAGATCGGGCTTATCAAAATATCACCCTGTGACCATAGATTGTGTGCCCTTTTCTGTTTTGCTGAAACCTTATAAACTTCATACTCCCTTATCTCCTTAAAAGCCTCTTCGCTTGGAATGTAATATGAATTAGAAATTCTGAATCGGTCTTCCATCAGAGATTTTATTATTTTATAAGGTGGATGGACTTTCTTCGCTTCACGGAACTTCTTCAATGAAATGCCAACACTGTGAAAACGCTCAAACGAATCGGTCTCAGAATTATAGACCGAACACATAATCTTTTTAAAACCCAGGATCTGCTGGGCACGACGTAATACCTCTGTGAAAAAATGTTTTAATTCATAAGGTGATAACAAGAGTTTTGCAATATCCTGTAATCCCCTGCTTTCCTGGAGTGCCCTGTTCAATGCCTGGAATAGTTCAATCCTTTCCAGGGCAATTGCCGCCTGATTACCAAGAAATTTCAAACGCATTATAGCATTTATCTGATTTGGAATCTTATCAAAATCATCCAATAAGAAGAATCCCCTGCCCTGATTTTTTATTGTAAACGGAACAATGAGCACTATCCCGGGATTGAGATTATCAAGAAAGCATTTCAAAAATCTATTCTCAAACTTTTCCAGTTTCAAAATCTGTCTGCTTTGTGAAATCTGGCGATATGTTTCATCGGGGAGAAATTTTATTGAAATTTTTTTATTCCTGCCCACGAGTTGGTCTTCAATCAGATAATACAAAAACACCCTGTTCGTATTAAGGAGTTTCTGGGCAGCATTTTCTACAAACCACACAACCTTTTTCAATTCAAGGGTTGTAATCACATTCAGATTCAATTCATTTATTACCTGGAATTCAGAAATCCTTTCTTTGGCAACATTGCTTACCGAAATAATCTGACTGATGACCTTGAGAATCGTTTTTAATTTTTCTATGCTATCAGGCTCCAGAATATCATCAGGTTCAAATACGAGATAGATTCTGTATTTCAATCCGCTTGTTTCAAATTCTTCAGAAAAGTAGTTATCTTGCATAGCCTTGATCTGTTCCAGGGTGGACTTATGTTGATATACAACCCTGTTATCCTGCATAAGTAAACAACCCTGACTCGCAACATTTGTCCCTAATAGTCGAGCAAATTCCTTTACATCAATCTCCTGGATTCTGATACTGCTTAGAAGTAATAAAAAATTATCTATCCTCTTATCAATTGTCATCATCGGGTGATAATCTCTTTTTTAAAAATTTTTGCAATCTCGCAAAATTCATCATCAGGTCCGAAATAGGCATCACACAGGTATAATTCTTTCAATCCTTTTTCTACATCATCACTTTTTTTATGATACACAATTCCACCCTGCCATTCCAATCTTTCTAATTCTTTTACACCTTGATCCGCCTCATTAAAAAATAATCTTGGCTGTTCCTGGGGCAAGCCTTTTAATATACCCTTTAGTTCGAGTTTGTTAAACTTAAAGAGCGAAACCGGGTCAACCAAAGGAATCTGAAAAAAATTTACCAATGCCTCAATCCCGCCTTTGATAAGGATATTATAGTATGGAAAAATTTTTTTATCATAGAAGGTAACCCTCTTTTCTGCATCCACAAGATTGGGTAAGTTAAGGTTTGCCCTGTAGTTTAGTTCAATAAGCCAGTTGAAAGGAATTTTTTTAATCTCTTTCTTCAGAGTATCAAATTCCCGGGTTAAGACCTGGGGAAATTCCTTGTAAAAAATTATCTGAAAATAATTTAGCCTGAAGTTTTTGACATAGGGCATAAATACCTCTGGAACAAAGAGGACAACACTACCCAGTTTCCTTATGCCAGCAATGAATGGCAGTGTCTTAAAAAATTCTTTTATATCTTCTGCCGGGGCAATAAAAAAACTCTCTCTTCTACCAACACCAATCGGTTTGAATGGTTTGTAAAATTTATGTTTCTGAGTCTTTAAATAGAGATGACGAATCAAATTCATAAACAGTTTTTAAATTTTATTGAGCACGCCTTTTTGCTACCTTTACATATTCGGGCGATGCGTTGTTTATTATCACATCCCTGGTGATGATACACTTTTCAATACCGGATAGGTTGGGCAGGTTAAACATTATATCAAGCATATGATTCTCAACGATGGAACGCAATGCCCGGGCACCGGTGTTATATTTCATAGCCTGGAGCACAATTTCTTCAATTGCCTCATCGGTAAATTCAAGTTTTACACCTTCCATTTCAAAATATTTCGCATATTGTTTTAACAGTGCATTCTTCGGTTTTGTAAGTATTTCAATCATTGCGTTCTTTGGCAATTTATGGAATGGAGCAATGACCGGAACCCTGCCCACGAATTCAGGAATCATTCCATATTTAATCAAATCTTCGGGTTCAACCCGGGCAATGATTTCATCATAACTCAGTTCTTTTAACTCGGCATCCATTAGAAATCCTATCTTGGTCTTTTTTAATCGCCTCATTATTATATCTTCAATCCCGGCAAATGTGCCGCCGAGAATAAATAAAATCTTCTTTGTATTTATTTGGATATAGTCCTGTTCTGGATGTTTCCTTCCGCCATGGGGTGGACAATGGGCAATGGTCCCTTCAAGGATTTTCAACAATGCCTGTTGAACACCCTCTCCTGAAACATCTCTTGTAATAGAAGGAGAATCGCTCTTGCGTGCGATCTTATCAACTTCATCAAGATATACAATACCTATCTCTGCTGCCTTGACATCATAATTGGCTGACTGTATCAATCTGAGGAGTATATTTTCCACATCCTCACCCACATAACCGGCTTCTGTAAGTGGTGTTGCATCAGAAATTGAAAATGGCACATGGAGCAACCGGGAAAGGGTTTCTGCAAGGAGTGTCTTGCCTGTGCCGGTCGGTCCAATAAGAAGGATATTGCTTTTCTGCAACTCAATATCATCATCGGTTATCATTGTCCGCTTATAATGATTATATACTGCAACGGATATGACCTTCTTTGCGCGTTCCTGTCCAATTATATACTGGTCAAGAAAAGATTTTATATCCTGGGGCTTGGGCAAAACAAAATTGGGCTGATGCAAGGATTTTTTCTCATCCTCAAGTAATTCATTGCATAGTTTTACACATTCGTCACAGATATATGCATTATTACCGCGGAATAGTCTTTTCACTGCAGTTCTGGGACGCTGACAGAATGAACAAAAAATCTTTGTCATCATCCTTTCCTCGTCTCAATCACCTCATCAATGATACCGTATTCCTTTGCCTCTTCAGCCGACATAAAATAGTTACGGTCGGTATCCTTGGCAATCTTCTCTTCATTCTTACCTGTATGCTTTGCTAAGAGTTTATTCAAAAGTTCGCGAATCTTCAATACCTCACGGGCATGGATTTCAATATCTGTTGCCTGCCCCTGGAATGCACCCTCGGGCTGGTGGATCATTATCCGTGAATGGGGCAATGCATATCTCTTGCCCCTGGCACCGCCTGCAAGCAATAACGCAGCCATACTTGCAGCCATACCGATACATATCGTTGATACTGCAGGTTTAATATACTGCATTGTATCATATATTGCAAGGCCTGATGATACAATCCCGCCCGGTGAGTTTATATAAAGATAGATTTCCTTTGCAGCATCCTCGGCCTCAAGGAATAATAGTTGGGCAATGACAAGATTGGCAATGGTATCATCAATCGGTGTGCCGATAAAAACAATCCTTTCTTTTAATAGCCGTGAATATATATCATATGCCCTCTCCCCCCGGCCGGTCTGTTCAATGACGAATGGAACGGTTAGCATTTTTTGCCTCCTCAGGTAACAAAATCCTTCCCTTCTGAACAATATTTGAATTTTTTAATAGAAATTGAACAACTTCATCACGGGTGAGTGCTTTTTTAAAATATTCCTTGATTTCTTCGCTTGCCTCATCAACACTAAATCCATTCTTCTGGACAAGATTGTTCACATCCTCTTCAAGCACCTCAATATTTTCTTTCTGGGCAATCCTATCTAAAATCATATTAAATCGTGCCCTCTTCTCTGCAATCGGCATAAACCTTTCACGATTATTATCATTATCAGTGAGATTTGAACTCTTTAGAATGACCTGGTATTCCCTTTCAATCAATGATTTTGGAACCGGGAAATGGAATCGTTCAAGTAGTATCTGGGCTAAATTTTCCTTCAATTCTTCATTTAATCTTTCTTCTTCCTGTTTCTTAAGCATATCTTTTAGACCCTTTTCCATTTCCTCAAGGCTATTGTAATTCAACATCTTCGCAAATTCCTCATCGATCTGGGCTAAAATTTTCTCCTCTACCTTCTTTATCTTTATCCGATAAATCTGTTTATTAATCTGGACATCTTTCTTTTCACCTTTTTTTATACCCACAAGGGCGCGATTCAATTCATCCGGAAAACTACGGTCGCCAAGTTTTATAACAACATCAGATTGCTTATCAATAACTTTATTATCCTCAACAATCTCTAAATCAAGGGTAATGAAATCATCCACTGCAGCAGGTTTTGTGGTCTCAACAACATCTGCATAATTCTCTTTAAGACGGTTCAATGTCTGTTCATAGAGATAATCCAGGGGCAGTGGTTCTTCTCTGAATAATTCCAGCCCTTTATAATCATTAACATCAAATTCTGGTTGTATCTCAAACCGTAGATTGAATTTTATCTCACCGGCATCATCAAAACTTACCAGTTCAGGGTTTGATACAGGTTTCCAGTTCTTTTCCTGCAATACCCTTTTATAGAGATCGAGGATGAGGTCATTTATAGCCTCTGCCTTCAATGTATCATAGTATCTGGTTCTGATTAAACCCTTAGGAGCCCTGCCCCGGCGATAACCTTTTATTGAAATCCTGTCCCTTAATTTCTCAATAGAGTTATCTATAAAAGGCTCGAGTTCCTGGGCACCGAGTTTGAACTCTATTTCCTTCTCAGTCTCGGTCTCATTCACTATCTGATATTCCAAAAATCCTCCTTTTTCTATTTTTCAGAAAGAATAAAAAGGTGCGAGGAGGGGGAGTTGAACCCCCAACCCTCACGGGACTGGATCCTAAATCCAGCGCGTATGCCAGTTCCGCCATCCTCGCAAAAATCAAAAAAGTTATGCATTAGTTAATTATATCCCAAATAAATGTGATGTCAATATATTGCGGTTCTGCTAATAGTAATTTACCGCCTCATATTTGGGCAATGAAACCGACCCTACAACTTTATAATGATATAAGATTTACTTTTTAAATCACCTTATTGTAAATCCCGCAATCAAATTGTGCGTCTGATAATGAGGCACAAAATTATAGTCATAATGGAGATAGAATATTCCTAATTTGAAAGTAGCGCCGAGGATCGCCCGATAACTGTTCTGGGCAGTGAGTTCAACATCCACATCCTTCTTCATCTTTATTTTGTCTCCTGGATTCAATGTATCAGGGATCTCATATTCAAACTCATAGGTGAAATGGACCTTTGTTCCTTCAAACCCGAACCCTGCCATTGGTTCAAAGACAATAAGATTCTTGGAAATAATCATCTGGAGATTCCAGGTATGGCTTGCAACAATTTTATACCCTGTTGAATCCTTTATTCCAAAATCCTGTATCGCACCACCGATAGCAATATCAACTGGCAGTGGAACAATTTTCATAAAGGGCAAACTATTTATATTTTGTTTCAATCCGAGTCCGAGAAATTCTACCCTTGAACCTTTGAAGGTAAATGGGACATACCTTATGCAAATTTCTGAACCAAAAATAAAACCAACATTCAGTTGAGGTATTGCAAGCGGCACAAACGAAAGATTGAAACCACCAGGGATATAAGGAGGAATACCGACTTGATTCCCTGTGACAGGGACAATCGTTCTTTCTTTTGGTCCGAATATCGTGCTTACACTATCAAGTATCAATGAATCATAATAAAGATTATTATTTGCAAGTGAACAGGTGAGGACCTTTGCATCAAAGTATTTACCCATCTCTGGAATCTGAATCAACATACCCCTTACCCCAATATCAAAACCCAGTAAACTGTGGCTCCGTGCACTATGGAAAATGCCGGTTGAGATGCCGGTGCCGAATGATGTTATTAGCGGCTGGGTATAACCTTCAAGCAGATCCTGACTTACCTTTTTTATCTTCTCTGCAAGTGCCTCGTAATTCTGCTGGCCACAAAGCAAAGAAAAGAATAAAAATATGGATAGAAATTTAGTTATCTTCATATTTGATTATAATTATAAATCCTCAATTGTCAAGGTGAATTTTTTATCGGGTAATAATTTTTAAGGGAACGGGGCCGACGAGATTTGAACTCGCGACCTCCTGCGTGACAGGCAGGCGTTCTAACCAAGCTGAACTACGACCCCGTTAAACAATATCAGCCTATTATATCAAAAATTTCTCAAATGTCAAGCCCAGAAACTTGAGTCCTCTAAGAATCGTATATCGTTATACGGTCTCACAGCCCGTCATCCGCCATCCGCCACACAGTACGGCGGAATTGTGGCGGATTGGCGGAAGTGCGGTGGGTAGCGAGAAAAAGTCGGATAAATCCGACCACTATAATTTAAGTTAATACACAAATGAACTACCGCCGATAAATTCCCTGAGAATTGAATTTGAAGGAACATCACGGTCATTTAAATCATAAAAAAATGCAAAATAATCGAGGAGTCTTTTTGCTTCCTGGTAGAATGGGTCATTTTTTTCCACCTTCCTGAGCAATGGCACACAATATTTTTTCAATACTGCCGATTCATATATCAATGCAGAATTAAACATTTCATCCGCCTCTTCCTGGAATGGATAAATATTCTGTTCTTCACCAGTTCTCACCCTTCCCCATTGGGTTAAAACACCCTGAACTGTATAACCACGATAATGTGTATCACGGACAATCCTTCTCATCATCCTTGTATCAGTCGTTGAAATGCGATTGTGGTCATCAATATTTAACTGGGTAAGGGCACTGATATAAATCTTGAATTTGATATTCTTTGAAACCAGTGGTGTGAGTTCCTCATTCAAACAGTGTATACCCTCTACCATAACAATCCCATTTTTTGGTAGTTCAACCAGCCTTCCTTTTTCCCTCCTGCCTTTTATAAAATTGAATTTTGGCAATAATACCCTTTCCCCTTTTATAATTGAAAGAAGATGTTTATTTAAAAGTTCTATATCCACTGCTCGTATAGATTCAAAATCAAGCCTGCCAAATTTATCCCGCGGTGTCTTGCTGTGGGGTAAAAAGTAATCATCAGTGGAGATAAGAATTGGTCTGTATCCATTAACCATCAGCTGGACTGCAAGCCTCTTTGTGAAGGTAGTCTTTCCAGCACTACTCGGACCAGCAATCAATATTACCCGCCTCTTTTCAGTCGTGATACGGTCTGCAATGTATACAATCTTTTTTTCATGGAGTGCCTCAGCAACCCTGACAATATCAGAACCCTGTCCTTTTTTTATTGCGATATTCAGGTCTGCAACATCGGTGATGCCAAGAATCTGGACCCAGTTAAGATACTCATTGAATATCCTTGCGAGTTTTGGCTGGGGTATATATGGAGGCAGAGAATCAAGGTTATGCCAGTTGGGAAAGACGATGATAAATCCGGGCGGAAAATTCGTAAGATAGAATTTATCAACCATCCCGGTCCGCTCAAATGGTGGGTTCGGATATGTATCAATAAATCCATCAAGTTTGTAAACAGCAATCTTCTCTATCTGTGTATTCTTCAAAAGTTTAATCTTATCCTTCTCCCTACTTCTCTCAAATAATCCTATTGCCTTATGCCTTGGCAGGATGGTGCGCTGGATTGGCAAATCCGCCCTGATTATTTCACGCATCTTCAAATCAATCGCAATCAAATCCTTGTCAATCAATCTTCTATTGAGTAAACAATAGAATCCCTGGCTTATTGAATGTTCTATACGCAGAGTAGCATCAGGGTATAACTTTTTTAGTGCCACATAAAGGATAAAAGAGAGTGTGGATTGATACCTGCGCCAGAGATTGAGGCAATTTATTTCTTCAATACATTTCTTTTGATTATCCAGAATCACCCCCTTGGTCCAAATATTGCAGTGCCGACCCGTATCATATTTGAACCCTCTTCAATCGCTATCTCAAAATCAGATGTCATTCCCATTGAAAGGATTGGAAACTCCTGGTCAAATGCCTGGGCAAGTTCATCTCTTAAGTCATGTAATAACTTAAAAGAACTTCTTGATGCCTCAGGGTCAGTGATTGCCCAGCCCGGACCAATGGTCATCAACCCGATAACCTTAATCTTCTTAAAATTTTTTAAATCTTCATAGAATCTAAACAAATCTTCTGGCTTTATTCCAAACTTTGTTGGCTCACCTGAGGTATTCACCTCAATCAGACATTCAACCGTATTCGTTGCTCTTTTTTCAATCTCTTCAGCAAGTTTTATTGAGTCAATACTATGAATGAGAGTGAATATCTTTAATGCATCCTTTACCTTGTTGGTCTGGAGATGCCCAACCATATGCCACTGGACACGATTACCAATAATATCAAACTTCTCCTTTGCCTCCTGGACCCGATTCTCGCCGATTATTTTAATGCCACAATCAATCGCCTGGAGGATGATATCCGGTGGCACTGTCTTGGTCACAGCAACAATAGTAATCTCATCAGGATTTCTGTTAACCCTGTTCGCCGCGTTTTCAATCCTTTCCTTCAATCTATTGATATTATCTCTGATATCCACAGGGAATTATATAGAAATTAAAAATGGTGTCAATTCCTTGATTTAAATCTCACCCTTTTCCGAAAAAGGGGACAGGCACCTTTTTTGTTTTCCGAATGCAAACCCAACCTCTGGTTCTGAAAGAACCATCGGTTCTTGAAGAAAGGTTTGCCCTACATTCCCGTGAAATTCACGCGACTGAAGTCGCTACACCGAAGAGAAAACTGGAATAGGGACTTTAGTCCCGTGAGGATTACAAACATTCATCTGACAGCATATAACTCTTGACCAACTTCATTTAATAGATATAATCCTGTATGATGATATTTTTACTGTTCCTCCAAATAAATGACGGCTATCTCACGGTCCGCGCAGATAAAGATGGACTGCCGGTCTTTGTTGATGATGATTTTATCGGCAATACCCCGGTGATAAGGTATCCGCTGAAACCAGATGAATACAATGTGGGATTCTTTCCCCAGGACTCTATTGAGACTGCCTCTTATCAATTTAAAAATGGTGATATCGGTGCATTATGGAGAATCGCTAAATATGGTGAAGGGATTGTAAAGGTGAAGATAGAACCAAATAAAGAGACCATTGTTGAATTAAATTATAAGGCAGTTCGTTCTGCACCGAGCAAGGCAAAGGCAAAGGTATTAAGCTGTTTAGGAGGCGTATTCATTTTAGGCATACTCGCCACACTTGGATTCCAGGCGATATTTTAGATTCAAAAACTACAGGAATAATTCCGTGAAATTCACGCGACTGAAGTCGCTACTCCAGAGAAAAACTGTAGTAGGGGATTTAGCCTGGGGAAAAGTTTACTTTCGGAATAGGGAATTTATTCCCGTGAAATTCACGCGACTAAAGTCGCTACTCCCGGAAAACTGGAATAGGGACTTTAGTCCCGTGCAATTAATCCATCTTCACAAAGATATCCACCAAATTCCCATCCCTGTCAAAAATCCTGTGCTCATTCTTGTATATTGCCTCGCTTTTTCCATCGTCATTAACCTTCAAATCAATCCTGCCCCTTTTACAGGAAAAACATAATGGAAATAAATATTCCCAGGTTTTGTTTGTCTTTAAATCAATAAAATAGATATAGTCCCATAATCTGCTATTATACGGTTTTTTTGCATGGAATAGCACATACCTATCATTTGGTGAAATTTCGTAATCAACAATACTTGTCCATTGAGTCAAATCTATCTTTCTTGTGGTTTTGTTGCCTTTGATAATTTCCATTATTGGCGAAGCATTTGCCAGATTGGTTGTCAATAGAGTTACTCTATCCGTATATATATGGGTGAGGTCAAAGCAAATCTTTTGCACACCGCTTCTAATCTTTGTCCAGATTTTTTTCCTATTTGCACCATAAAGGGTCAATTTAGTATAAATACTGTCTTTTGCCGGGAAATATTTTTCTTCATAAAAGAGAAATTTTTTATTATCCGGTGAGACCTTTGCCTTCTGGATATAATAACTCCCGGATTCTGTCTCTTCGCTGGTTTTTATTATCCACTGGTCCATAAGGGTATCATTTTTGTAAAATTTAAGTGTATCACCGGATTGAAAAACTAAATTACCTATTAAAATAATGATTAACATTTACAATTTGTAGTTGCCCGATTCATCGGGCATTGCATCAGCAAGCTGATGCACTCCAGAGAATCGCAATTACCGTTCACTGGCTATTGCCTATTGACTTACTGACTACTTTTATCACGGTGCAGTCAATGTAAACTTTGCATCTAAATATGCCCCATCAGTATCTGTCGCCCGGACAGTTATTTCAAAACTTGTTGATTCAGCCGCAGTGCCATAGACAATACCCGTTTTCCTGTCTATGGAAATGCCATAAGGTGCGTCTAATAAAGTAAAGCTAATTTCATCACCATCCGGATCGATAATTGGAAGTTTGTAGTAAATGCTATCAGGTTTATATGGGATTGAATCCAGGCCTTCTCTTAGAATCGGTGGTGAATTTGCAACTTCAATGTTGAGAAGGTAGGGATTGGATACAGTATCTTTATCATAGGCATACAATTCAGCAGTAAGCATATCACCTTTTTTCAATTTAAGGTCCTTTATTTTTATTGTAGTTGAAGAATCTGCAATCCGTTTTGTATTGTTCAATGTCCAGTAGCAAATCCATCTCAACGAGTCGCCGTCCGGATCAAAACCATCGCCGACAGCAGTTAATTCATCGGTATTTGTAAGGATACTGTCAGGAGATATACTTGCGGAACGTATCTGCGGCGGGGCATTGGCAATTGTGATTGTATCTGTAATCATTTTTGTGCCTTCTAATTTTCCATCATCTGGTGTTACCTCAGCATATATTCTATCACCTTTCTTTACATCTTCAAGATAGAATTCAATACCCTCGCCGGTTCTGACACCATTCTTGAACCAATAGACATTAAAATTTATTTTATCCCCTTCTTTGTCTTCTGCTGTGATACGGAGGGTGATTCTTGAGCCCAATACAGCGTGTGCAGGTAGAATTGTTATCTGTTTTATAACAGGAGGGGTATTGGTCTTTATTCCTTCTTCTTTTTTTCCACCACCGCAACTAATCATAAATACTAAACCTAACAAAAATAGAATAATAAGAATTCTTCTATCGTTATTCAATTGGACCTCCAATGTTCACTGGATATTCTAATCAGAATTTTTCTGAAGTCAAGGGGTCAGGTCTTGTTAACTTTTTATTAATCAAACCGCTACAAGACCTGACCCCGGAATATTATTCCTTGGAAGTCTCGTCGTCAATAATATATCCGTCAGCGGTTTGTTCCAGTTGCTTTAGTAATCTAATTGAAGTCACATATGTATTTTTCCCTTTTCCAAAGAAACTGATTTCCACCTTGCAGGGCGCACGGAGGTGTTCTAAACTTATTGATGCTCCGGATTTATCCATAATTACTGTTCGGTTTGAAATAATATGCATCCAGGCTTCTTCAAAATTGATGGAATCTCCTTTTATTTCAATTACTGTTCCAATCTCTGAAGGAACTTTCCAATCTGCATTCATCTCAAGGTATTCCATTTTGTCGGTCTGAGCCAATAGAACTAAAGGAACAAGAAATATTAAATATAGGATTTTCATTTTTGCCTCCTTATCTACCACGCCATAACATCACACCACCCCTGGGATTAAAAGGAAGGGGTGTCTGAATTTCTTTTATACCACCAGATGTCTGAATAAATACCTTTTCCTGTTTTGGTCCAATCACCAGAGATGGTTCAGATGGCAAATCACCAACGATCGCAACATTTCGTAAATGTTCACCAGTTGAACTCTTGCCGAGTATCTCATATTTGTAGGCAGTTCCAGTAAGATAGTATAGAACCCATAGATTGCCTGAAGAAGGCCCACCGCTTCCGCCAATACAGAGGTCAGGACCTGTAGGATTCTGCTGGGTTGTATCAGAAGGGATAAATGTAGTGAAGATGACTGCACCACCCAAAACAATCGGTGGGGTTATTACCCTTTCACCAGGTGGGGCAACAAACTTCAAATACCACCCGCGCCTTGTGTTGACTGCATCAACGAGTTCATCCCAGGTATCAACCCCTGGACCGGCACCGGTTACCGAATCATCAAAGACCTTGACATTGGTGACATCAAACAGGTCATTGTAGGTGAATGCGGGAATTGTTGGTGTACCGAGTGTTGTATCATCTCTGACTCCAATGAATACCATTGTATCTGTATTTGCCGCATCTGGGTTTGCAATATATTTGCCACTGCCGAAATATATCCATAGTCTACCATATTCATCTGTGGCAACCGAACCTTCTGCGGTTACTGGTTTATTGAGATTGATCACCTGTTGATAAGTCCAGGTTGATGGGTCAGGGTCTTCATAGGTTTTTATCCGGTAGACCTTTCCTCTATTATTCTTATCAAAGGTACCAAAATAGATTAGTTCAGTGGAGTAATTCAAACCCCAATCGCAGGCAAAGACATTGGTGATAGCACAGGTATCATTGAGTATTATCGTGCGTTCAGTATCACCGGTTGCTGGTCTTAAAACAAACATTCTACCCCGCTGGGTAACTTCACCTAAAATTGATTGTGGTCCAGAACCAAAGACAAGATACCAAATATCTTGAAGTTTGATCAATGTTGGCACACAGAATGTAAGACCAAGGTCACTGCGGGTAAATTCCCACATCAATCTTGGATAATTATTGCTCTCGGGATTTGTGACATCAAGACAGGTATAAGATGAACGATAGGTATTTGAACCAACGGTGATTGGATACCCACCCTGGCGCATTCCTGCGACGAGGATAGTTCCCCAGCCCTCAGGATGGTCTGCATCAGCGTTGAAGATACGGGCATCAGTCGGATACGGTTTTAGATCCACATAACAGACATGGCAATAAGTAGTATCCCTGAGCCACTTTAAATGGGGTAGGAGGTTATAAGGAATATATGCCCAGAGTTCCTGGCCCAATGTCTTGCCCAGTGGGTCTATCTCGGCAATTTCAAAAGGATTACCGAGCCTCCTGTATAAACCCGAGTTAAAGGCATGGAGCATACCATCATTTGCCCCAGTATAAATCACCAGTCTACGGTCTTTGTATTGATTCCAGAAGGCATTATAGGTATTGTCGCCATAGATAAGATCATACAATTCTGCAGGTGTGCCTACAAGCATTGGCTGGGAATAGATGATATCACCGAGTTTCCAGACATTGTTATCTGTAAAGCGCCTGCGCCGCCAGTTTGTATAGTCAGTGCCCCGGATGTAGTTAATAAGTTTATCGCAGGAATCAGCATTGCCACTGTAAAAACCAAGATGTGCATCAATGTTGTTATCTGTTGTAACAAACGGCGTGAGGGTACCAGTAAGATTCGTATAAATGACCCGATTTGCAGGTGAGCCTGTGCGTAATAGATTACCAGCATTCCAGATGAAATTTAGGCTTTCAACAGCAACTGTATCAAGTGGCACGAGCAGGGATTCCATACTAATACCTGCAGTATCCTGGAAACGGGCTGCGATTGTTCTGTTAAGTTCGGTTGAAAAGAACATCTTTACTACATTGTCCTGCTTGAGATTGAGCCTTTGATTGTGCTGGGTCTCTTCACGCACCAGACCTGAATCGTCAACCCATAAGGCTTGCACGGTTCCTAACCAGTTTAGGTCATAACTTGGCAGTTCCATTCTGGGCCAGAACTGGGCATTGACTAAAAGCCCTGCACCCTTCATACCACCACCACTCACAGATGCTGCTGAGGCACTGGTCACCCGTGACATTGTATGGATGTTAACAAATATATCCTTAAGTGCATCAGCGAGTTGCTGACCATCCTGGACATAGAAGAAATTATCAGGCCTGCCATCACCATTCTGGTCATACTCACTGACCAGGTCGTATCTATTATTAAAATTCGCATCAATAAATCCGCCTTCTCTTGCAATTTGCCGGAAAAATATTGAATCTGCATCGCTATCCTCACCACGCGCAAAAAGATAAATAGAATAGAAGTTTATGCTCTGTTTATCTGGAATATCATCCCTTAAATCATTGATATGGGCATAATAGGCATAATCATCACCAGGACGGTCGTGGTTATATATTGGAGATGGTGCCTGCGGATTATTCCAACCATCACAATCGTCATACGGGTCATGGCCATTATAGGGTGGGTTTGGATATTCAATCTCATAGGCATAATCATAGAAGGTATTAAAACTTGCTCCATAAGGCGAAGGAATCCAGGGTAAATGGCTACAAGAAACATAATCTGCATCGGAATTTGAACCTCCATCACCAAGCACAATTGCAAACATAGGTCTGCAGGAGACCGAGACCGTATCTCCACCAACTACCTCATACCAGGGGTCCCTGGGTGTTCCTACCCAGGAGGGATCCCAGGAATAATTAACAGGGGAGCGGTTAAAATGGGGTCCACTGCGAAAACGGAGATAATGGATTGCTTCAAATATCGCATTGCCTGTAGGTGTTCCGCCTGTGGGTTGATTCTGGTTATCAAGGTTATTAAGGACCCTAAACATAGAGACCAAACTTGAATCAAATGTGCATTTAACCCGTTCATAAAATCTGGAACTGGTAGAGAATGTAAGCAAGGCAAACCTTGGTGCATCAGGGTCCCAAACATAATATGGTGAGTCCACATCCGCAATCTCCCTTATAATACCCTTTGTCCTTTCTGTTGAATCCGTGGTCACAATGCCATACCAGGTCTTAGAGCCAAAGCCACTCTGTGATGATGGACTTTCAAAAATCAACCTTGACAGGTCATTATAAGCAGGGCCCTTTCCACCAGTCAGTGCTTTGCGGGCAATATCAATCCTGGTCATAAATGCATAGTTTATTCTATTTCCAGAGTATTTACCTGAACCAGCACCAATGTGTTTTCTGAAATACCATTGGCCACTTACCTGCACTGAATCGTAGGTATAACTCGGGTTTGCATACCCATAATATGTAAAAGCAGGATTATAAGACTCACCCCAGTAGTGGTATGCCCAGAATCTCATACTTCCGGTCATGTCCTGGACCAGAAGAACATAAGGTCTCACCACTGCGGTCTTACCACCAACAAATGGTGGTGCAGTGCAATAGTTGTTCATCTCCTGGGCAATGAATACGCCACCCAGTAGTAAGATAAATATTATTATCTTCTTCATTTTTTCCTCCTTAATTGATTAGTCAATACCAATGACACGTTTTATCTCAGTTTCAGTGGTGACGCTGTCACCAGCCAGACCACAGGAGGCGGCAACAATCTTGTAATAATAACTCGCACCACCACCAGCAAGTCCCTGACCTGCGCCAAAATAACCCCGGGCAAACTTTATCACTGCACCTGCTTCAGTTGTCGCAAATAACGGTCGCACATAGATGTGAACCCGATAATTACTGATGTTTTTTAGTAATGTCGCTTCACCAATAGTGTGCGCCTCAAAACCATTATGGGCGTTCAATACTCCAAGTTCAAGTCCACCTTCACAGGCTTCAAATGCAGTCTGGTATCTCTTCTGCCCGGCAGTGACATTCAGTGCCCTTGTCACGAGATATATAGCCAGACCTCCAATGATAAGAATCAATATCATTGTACCCAGGGCAACCAATAAGGCAATGCCTTTCTTCATAATTTCCTCCTAACTTCTACAATTTCTTGGCCAGGCAATTGTCTGAACAATCGCCCGTTTGAAACGCCGCTGCAAATCATTCAATGGATAGGTGTGGTCTTCTATTGTAATTGAGTTTGCCGGATAATGATAATCAGTCAACCCCCTTTCACTAAGTACCACGAATGTCGCACGGATTACAAATAGATGTCTCAGAAGGTCATTCTGACTAAAACCTGCAAGGTCATGGTGCCATTCTATATTACCTGTGGTGCTATCAATTATTCCATTATCATTCTCATCAATGCCATATCTGAACTGAATATCTTCCACATTTTCAAGGAACACTTCGTTTCCACGCATTAATTGCCGTTGATTATTTATATAATAGGCAATTCCGTTGAAATAACAGCTGTCATCATAGGCAATACAGACTGAACCCTGGCCCGCATTTGTCGGCCGATTCAAGTGTAGTTCAAATGCCGGGATTGTATCCTCACCTGCAGTATAGGTCGTTGTATCAATCTGTTGAATTACCAGACCGGTGTCTAACAAATTCTTTTTGTTGCCGATAATCCCAATCTTATTTCCAACCGTGTAATTGGAAACTGCTTCTTCGTGACGATAGACCTTTATTCTGTCGCTATTCAATGCGACCTCAAGAATTGGTGCCCAGTTGGCATCAGAGGCTTCAAAACTAAATGCCATACTTCTGATCCCGAGACTATCCCTTGTGTTGTTATAGTTTTCCGGAAAGAACACATTGTCATACTGCCCCATACCATAGCCCGCCATAAATAGGTCCCATCTTAGTATTGTCAGTGCTGCCTGGGCATCGGTCTGTAAGACTGAAGTTGTCTGAACATTTATTGCCTTGGTCTGCTGCATTGTTAAGATAGAATAAATTGCTCCAAGAACAATCATTAAAATAACCAGTGAGACCATCAATTCAATCAGTGTCATACCCTTCTTGTGAGTAGCGCGTAGCGAATAGCGAGCAAAAAGGGGTTGAGGTATTTTTCCCTGAATTTGATTCACATTTTGGTGTTTATGTATCTGTTCCATAACTACCTCCATTTTACATAGTCGGTTGAGAATATCTTCTTTCCCTTATTGTTAATTATCATTCTTATGGTTCTTGTTCCCGGGTCAGGGAAATTGTCTGCGACATTCCAGAAAACATGGTAGACTGTATTGCCAATCGCTCTTCCGACTGCATTTGTTGAATCAGCCACATATGCAAGTAATGTATCATCAAGTGTTAATGAGTCACAGGTGGGTGATACGAGTGGGTCAGTGATATACATTCCTTTCAGGACTTCCATCGCCCGTGTAACAATCTCTCGCGCCTCCCTGCCTTCTTTAACCTTTTGATTTGTCCTCATACTGAGGATTGTCATCTGGCTTGCGGCAAGCACACCGATCGCAAGAATCACAATTGCAACCAGTACTTCCACCAGGGTAAACCCTTTTGTTGATGAAAGCAATTTAGGTACTCTCATACTCTCCTCCTTAATTAATACCAGCCACCATTGCCATACTGATAAATCTTCACTCTGCCGAGCGTGTTTATACCAATCGCATAACTTTTGCGATTATCAGTGATATATATAACCCCCCGATTTGCACCTCCCCTGCCATCTATCTTAAGTATATCATTCGGTGGAAAATCAATACCATTTCCTGCAGGTGCATCAACCGACCCTTCAGGGGGATGACCAGTAACACCCATTACGCAGCCAAATGCAATATTTCCACCAGTAGAAGGTGCAATGGGAAATTCCCTCTGGACTGTTCCATTGGATCCGACATAGGTTACGATGTATTTACGATTAGCGGTATCAAAGGTAATCGTATGCAATATTGCGGTGGACAATGCCCTTTCCCGTATCTGCTTAAGATCTTGAGCAATTTCATAAGCGCTTGCTCTGATGCGTGCGTTTGCCTGCATTGCTGCGAAATTTGGAACAGCGATTGCAATGATAACACCGATTATCCCAATGACAACCATCATCTCAATCAAAGTAAAACCGCTTGAATTACGAGTGAGAAGACTTAACTTTCTTCTCCTTGCTTCATTAAACAACCTCATCATAATAACACCTCCTTTACATCCTATCATCTCAGGATATTTCATCAATATATTTAATAAGCAAATTTTGTGCCTGGATTTGGCAAAAATATAATGAAATTTCATCACTTTTTTTGATATTATAAACAAAATAGTGATTTTTTACCACACATTGGGTAAATTTTTACCCATAAAAATTTTGCAACATTTTTCCGCCTGCCTAAAAAATGTTGCAAAATTAATCCTCCAAATACCTCATCACAGTAAACCGTGAGACATTCAATAACTTAGCAATCTCAAAAATTTTCAATTTATGATTTTTATATAAAATATTTATCGCCTCCGCCCTCAACCTCTTCTGTTGATGCCCTGCTGGTTCTAAAAGCACCTCAACCGTTGTCTTTAACTCATTGCTAACACTATGTAACAATTCTTTTAAAACTGGCATTCTTCTCATTTCAGCCTTACCCTGGAGTTTATTTATAAATTCAAAATCGCCAATTACCGGGGTCTTTAAATTTTCCCAGTCTATATCAAACTTCTCACCCTCTTCACCCGTAACAAACTCTTCATATCTCTTTGCCACCCCTTTAAAATCATTGATTGGATCTCCAAACTGCTCAAGTATCACCCAGGGTTTTATAAATTTAATTGGTTCAAGCCCGATATATTCCCTGTAACTTGTCCATATATAATCCCTTACGTCTTTAACAATACCCGCCTCCACTGCCTGACGATGAATATACCTGGAGAGCCATAAACCATATTCATTCGGTTGGACAATTTTATTATTGTATCGTTCTCCAAAAACATGCCCGACCCTACCAGTTTCTTTGTTGAAAAAAGTTGCGTATCCTCCATGGAGTTCTTCCATAAATTTAGATATTTTATTCTTTAACATTTTTCCGCCTGCCCAAAAAATGTTGCAAAATTAATCCTCCAAATACCTCATCACAGTAAACCGTGAGACATTCAATAACTTAGCAATCTCAAAAATTTTCAATTTATGATTTTTATATAAAATATTTATCGCCTCCGCCCTCAACCTCTTCTGTTGATGCCCTGCTGGTTCTAAAAGCACCTCAACCGTTGTCTTTAACTCATTGCTAACACTATGTAACAATTCTTTTAAAACTGGCATTCTTCTCATTTCAGCCTTACCCTGGAGTTTATTTATAAATTCAAAATCGCCAATTACCGGGGTCTTTAAATTTTCCCAGTCTATATCAAACTTCTCACCCTCTTCACCCGTAACAAACTCTTCATATCTCTTTGCCACCCCTTTAAAATCATTGATTGGATCTCCAAACTGCTCAAGTATCACCCAGGGTTTTATAAATTTAATTGGTTCAAGCCCGATATATTCCCTGTAACTTGTCCATATATAATCCCTTACGTCTTTAACAATACCCGCCTCCACTGCCTGACGATGAATATACCTGGAGAGCCATAAACCATATTCATTCGGTTGGACAATTTTATTATTGTATCGTTCTCCAAAAACATGCCCGACCCTACCAGTTTCTTTGTTGAAAAAAGTTGCGTATCCTCCATGGAGTTCTTCCATAAATTTAGATATTTTATTCTTTAGATCAAATATAAAAAGGTGGATATGCCACTCCATTAAAGCATATGCGATAATATCAATATTAAATTTAGCAGATAATCGCGATAGCATATTAATGTATGTTTGGAAATGGTCTATCGCCTTAAATATTGGATTACGGTCATTACCCCAGGCATATATATGATGGTAAAGATTCTCACCACAAGGTCTTCTTGGATATTTAGGCATAAATAATTATATACAATCTTGAAAATTTTGCAACATTTTTCCGCCTGCCTAAAAAATGTTGCAAAATTTTACCTTGCCAAATCCTTGACAAATCCAATATTTTTTGTATAATCCCCTATGGCTGAAGAGAAAAAAGAACAACAAACCCTTGATAAACCCGTTTTAGTCAAAGATATTTTGTTGATGACCATCTTCTCCCTTGAAGGAAAGGCATGGGCATACCTTGGTTTGACTGCCCATCCTGAAACCCAGAAATTAGAAAAAGACCTGAACCAGGCACGCCTTGCTATTGACTCCATTGATGCAATCTATAGAATACTTGAGCCATCCTTGACCGATGAGGAGAAAAAAGAGATTCAGGTGAGTCTAACAAACCTTAGGTTGAATTTTGTCAGGGAGTGAAATAAAAATAAACACAAAAATATCAGATGGTTTTAAAAAAATCACCCTTAGAATATTACTCTTCTCTTTAATATTATCAGTCTATCTCTACTCCCTCTGCCC
>Ga0207433_10003048_pt1 | contig 32877 bp, 29 predicted proteins | sample YelNatPaOPGAMG01_FD_187559 | JGI IMG/M metagenome (GOLD analysis project Ga0207433, IMG submission 187559) | Hot spring thermophilic microbial communities from Obsidian Pool, Yellowstone National Park, USA - OP-RAMG-01 (SPAdes) (version 3) | ecosystem: Environmental > Aquatic > Thermal springs... | reverse complement strand
CCCTAACAAATCTAACAACTTTAGACATAGTCTCACCATAGATAAGGAGAGAACCCCCAAATAAAGCTTAAGCCCAATTGACTGGTCAAATAAGAGAATTAAACCACAAGCTTAAGTTTACAAGACGTTAGTTTTTGTAGTAAAGTTTAATAGTACCCACCCCCCTAGTATAGGGGTTTGCTATGGTTAGCACGAAAACTATTGGCGTTATAGTAGTGGCTATAATTGTGATTGCTGCTATTGCTGCTGTAGCCTATTTTACACTTATACCTAAGCCTAAAGAGAAAATAAAGATAGGTGTTATAACACCCCTATCACCACCGGCAGACTATATCTCTGGGAAGGAGATTCTAAATACTGCTCAGCTTTTTGTTGAGTGGAGGAATAAGCAGGGTGGTGTTGCTGGTAGGGAGTTGGAGCTTGTTGTCGCAGATCAAACACTAGATCCTGGTGTAGCTATTTCACATCTTCAAAGAATGGTTACACAAGATAAAATAGTTGGGTTAATAGGTCCATGGGAAAGCCTAGTAGCCCTCCCGGTTGCTGAAGCAACAGAGAAATTCCCAACAATAATGTTCTGCACCTTTAGCTGGACTGATGAAATAACAGCAAACCACTACAAGTATGTATTTAGGAATGGGGTTTTCAGCTCGTTAACTGCAAGACATGCATTAGAGTTCTTTAAAGCTATGGGTTGGAAACGTATAGCATTACTAATTGAGGAGTCTCCTGTAGGGTTTAACTATAGGGATGCTTTACTACGTTGGAAGGGGGATGTATATCCCGACGTGGAGTTATCGTTTACTACATGTGCATTAGGTAAGGCAGATTATACTCCTGAGCTGAGTAAGATAAAGGCTATGGATCCTAAGCCTGAAATATTTATACCGATGGTTAATGTTCCACATGTATACGTTATAGCGAAGCAGTATGTTGAGCTAGGATTTCCGGAAATAGGGGTTAAGATGTTTTGCGGATTTGACTGGCCTACATATGATCCTAAAACATTCTGGGAGGCTATGGGTAAGGGGGGAATAGGGGTTATGTTCCCCTCATACTATTCACCACACATGAAGCTAACGAAGGCTGGAGAGGAGTTTCTAAAGCTGTATAAGGAGAAGTATGGTAAAGACCCATTCATCGCATTGTTCTGGTACTGGGATAGCTTAAATATTCTCTGTAAGGCTATAGAGGAAACTAAGTCCACTAATCTTGATACTCTAGCTAAATATATTGAAAATATAGAGATAGAGGGGACAACAGGAATTGTTAAATTCATTAATGATCCAACTCCTAAACAGCCTCTCTGGCATCAATGGATAGGAATGACTCAGTATGTTTTCCAGTTTGCTGAGGTTGGGCAGGAGCCATATAAAGCTAAGCAGATATATCCGGCGAGCTAGGTGTTCAACATGATTCCAACCCTTTTTTTAGAGGTTATTCTGAATGGTTTAGTTTTAGGTTTGATTTATGCCTTAATGAGTATTGGTTTAACTCTTATTTTTAGCATTATGAGGCTTTCAAATTTTACTCATGGAGAATTCTACATGATTGGTGGTTACGCTATCTATCTTACATCTAGCTTTCTAGGTATACATTCATTCCTTGCTTTACCATCTTCCCTTATTGCCGGTTTTCTTGTAGGTATTGCTATTGAGAAAACTTTTATTGAGGATGCTTTTAAAAAAGCTATTGAGAGGCCTTTTGAGTATGCTATGTTAGCCACCCTATCCTTATCGATTCTACTTCAGAATTTAGCTAAGGAGATTGTTGGTCCATTCCACCATTCTGCACCATTATTTGTTTCTGGAAGTGTACAGATTCTTGCATTTACGCTTAGCCTAAATAGGTTAGTAATATTGGTAATTACTGTTGTAAGTCTTGCTGGTCTATACTATTTTGTAGCAAGTACAAAAACAGGTAGGGCTTGGAGAGCTGTTTCACAGAATATTAGGGGTGCTATAATAAGTGGAATTGATGATGCGAAGGCTCGTCTACTTGCCTACGGATTCGGTGCTGCCTTAGCAGCTCTTTCAGGAGGTTTACTTTCAACTGTTTACGGTATATGGCCTAATGTAGGCTTTACGCCTCTTGTCCTAAGCTTCGTTATAGTAACGTTGGGCGGTTTAGGGTCTTTGAAGGGTGCATTTATCGGTGCATTAATAGTTGGTTTAGCTCATAGCTTAATATCATCCTACTTCTCCCCATCATATGCTGATGTAGCTATGTATCTTATCCTCCTATTTGTACTCGTATTTAGACCTACTGGCTTATTCGGTGAGAAAGCCTAGGTGTTTAGTTTGTCTCCAATTCTAAGATGTGAGAAGCTTGTAAAGCGGTTTGGAGGTCTTGAGGCTTTGAAGGGTGTTGACTTAGACGTTGATGAAGGGTTTATTGTAGGGTTAATAGGTCCTAACGGCTCAGGTAAGACTACATTGATAAATTGTGTAACTGGATTCTACTCCCCAACATCTGGGAGAATATTCTTTAAGGGTAGGGAAATTACTGGTTTGAAAAACTATCAAATCTGTAGGTTAGGTATTGCTAGAACGTTTCAGATACCACGTCCATTCCCCAGCCTTACAGTTCTTCAAAACGTTATGGTAGCTACACTAGATAAATCATATGCTATGGAGTGTTTAAAGCTTACAGGATTAATTGATAAGAGGGATACTTTAGCTAAAAACCTTACAGCTCATCAAATGAGAATGCTTGAGTTAGCTAGAGCCTTAGCTACTAATCCTAAAATACTTATGATTGATGAGGTTATGGCTGGCTTAAACCCTGTTGAAATAGAGAATACAATACAGGTTATTAGGGAGCTGAAGAAGAAGGGCTTAACAATAGTGTGGGTTGAGCATGTGATGAGGGCAATAATGAAGGCTGCTGACTACATATATGTTCTACATGAAGGATTAAAAATAGCTGAGGGGAAGGCTGGTGAAGTTGCTAATGACGGGAAGGTTATTGAGGCATATTTAGGTGAGAAATACGTCTTGGGCTGATGCCTATGCTTAATGTAGATAGTATTGATGTTTTCTACGGTGGCTTTAAGGCTCTCTGGGATGTTTCATTATCTGTTAATAAGGGTGAGTTTGTATCGCTTATAGGCTCTAACGGGGCAGGTAAGACAACAACTCTAAACACCATAATTGGCTTGCTGAAGCCTTCTAACGGTGAAATTGTATTTAAAGATGTTAGAATCAGTAGGCTTCCACCAACTAAGATTGTGGATTTAGGCTTAGCTCTAGTACCTGAATCTAGAGCTATATTTCCATACATGACTGTTGAGGAATGTCTACTTGTAGGTGCTCAGATACGTAGAGCGTGGAGTAGGAGGATGGATAGTCTTGAATGGGTTTACCAGCTTTTTCCAAGACTTAGGGAGAGGAGGAGGCAGAAGGCAGGTACTCTTAGCGGTGGTGAGCAGCAGATGTTAAATATAGGTAGAGCCTTAATGTCAAGACCTGAGCTATTAATGCTTGATGAACCATCTATAGGGCTTGCACCTAAAATCGTAACTCAGATCTTTAATACGTTAAAAGTAATAAATGAGGAGGGTGTTACAATTCTTCTAACTGAGCAGCATATATATCATGCATTAAAGATGAGTAGTAGAGCATATGTGATTGAAACTGGGAGAATAGTTTTAGCAGGAAAGGGTGATGAATTACTTAATGATAGAAGCGTTAAGGAGAAGTATTTGGGGATGTAGTATGAAAGCCCTAACAATAGAGGTATTAAGGAATCGTAGAAATCAATCCCTAATATTATTCTTCATAGCTCTAGCTCTATATCCTCTTCTACTAGTTGACAGACCATACTTTATATGGGTTGCAATTATGTGTAACTTCTTCGCAGTACTTGTATTAAACTGGGATATACTGCTTGGGTATGGTAACCTACTATCCTTCGCCCATACAGGTCTACTTGCTGTAGGCGCATATAGCTCAGTAATGCTTGTTAATCAGATTCAGATTCCTCCAGTAATCGGTATGTTTTCAGGCTCAGTTATTGCAGCTGCTATGGGCTTAGTTTTAGGGTGGATTTGTTTAAGGCTTAGAGGAATATATTTAGCTCTTGCAACATGGGGTTTCTCCGGGATTGTTCAGAGAATATTGATTGCGGAGTATTATGTAACAGGTGGGCTTAAAGGATTTCCAACATCATTCCTACTTCCAGTATCATCATTTACCGCCCCGATCTACTACTACTATGTAAGTCTACTAATCCTATTTCTATGTGTACTAGTGATGTTTAAGCTTATTAATTCAAGGTATGGTCTTCTCCTTACAGCTATGGGCAATGATGAGGAGGCTCTTGCCTCGCTTGGAGTGAACGTTACATGGTTGAAGGTATCGTTATTTACGGTTAGCAGCTTCTGGATTGGGTTAGCTGGAGCGTTTTACTCACATCTACTAGGATATACTAGCCCAGCAATTGCAGACTTTTCAACTATGATGGTTACGGTAATGGCTGCAACAATTGTAGGTGGATTAGGAACGTTCTTCGGTCCTTTACTAGGTATATTTATTATCTATCCATTAATAGAGATTATTAGAGTTTTTGGAGGTGCAAATCAGCAGCTAATACTTATAATTGTTATTCTTGTATTTATAAAATTCTTTAGAAATGGCTTATGGGGTCTTGTAAAAACATTAATGTATAAGCGGTAATTAAAAATGTTATTTATGTTTTATTAGGTTTTGGAGTTTTTCTGAAACCTCTCTTGGAAGGCTTGGCGGGCTATATTCTCTTAGTATTTTTAGGGCTTGCTCCCTTGCTCTTTGAGTAGTGTTTTTCATACCTATCCGTATCCAGGCATCTGGGCTGTTTCTATCTGAGACTTTAGGGATGAAGTGTTCTAGCCTGCTGAATTTTAGGGTATGCTTTTTAGATAGGAAGCTTCCTTCATGACCTACCTCCTTAATGATGTCGATAGCTAAAGTATCATCGTCGAATTTAATGCCTTTCAATACTCTTTTAACCATTCCTGCAACTTCATTATCTATAACTAGCTGTTCAAAGCTTGCAATGTTTTCCGATCCTACTAGTCCAATTCCACATACTAGATTTAGCCTAGCTATAGCTGGAAGGATTGCTGTTAGCATTTTCTCATATCCTGCCTGTGCATCACTGGTTTTTGAGTCGCATAGTATTCCTCCACCACCTGATGGGATCTGGTAGTATCTTGCAAGCTGTGCTGTACATACACGCATTAAGGCAAATTCAGGTCCTCCCAATACAACACTTCCCATCCTCATATCTAGTGATCTACTCCAGCTTCCATATATGAATGGGGATCGTGGATTCGCTAGCTTAGAAATAACCAATCCAGCAAGGACTTCAGCATTGTTGAGAGCTACTGTTCCAGCTAGGGTTGCTGGTGAGTTTGCTCCAGCTAATGGTCCGGACTCAACCCATACGGGTACTCCACGTCTTGAGGCTATGATTAAGGCTTCAGTTAATCCCTCCCCGAATATGAGTGGGCTGTTTAGACAGATTATGAACGTCATGATTGGATACTTCCTTAACCTCTCCATATCTCCTGCTATTATTGACCCCATTTCTACAGCTAGCTCAGCATTTCCTCTATTAAGTGCTTGGCATACAACGTGTTTACGTGTGTTTTCGAAAGCTGTAAGCCACTGGTATAGTTCAGCTACTTCTAGTGGAGCATCTGCAGGTTGACCCATTACAAGCTGGAAATCTATATTTTCTAGGGCGTCAGCAACTCTTGTTAGATTAGCTAAATCCTCCCTGTTAAGTGAGCGGTACTGTCCTGTATTGATATCAATTATTCTTGTAGCAAACCCAACAGTTCCAAAGTATACGTTCCCCTCCTCTAGAGGAAGTTTAAGCTTTAAATCTCTACCGTACAGTGTAACTTTATGCGGGGTTTTCCTTATACATTCCTCAACCAAATACTGCGGTATTTTAACAACTCTACCTTTAAAGTCAACATCAGCTCCAGCATCTAAACATAGCTTTAAAGCTTCCTCAGAAGGTATTTGAACTCCTACCTCCTCTAAAATCTCTATAGAAGCTAAGTGAAGTCTATATAGCTGGCTATTTGTAAGTAATTCATAAGTTTTCTCCATCATTATCTCGCCAACCTACTATTAGGAAGTACCTAATAAATCTTCATGCAGCCATCATACATTTTGAAAAGTGAATACTTTAGGAGGATATTGTTTGCTTAAACATCTTGGAATATTCAGGGATTAAAGATGTCTTATGTGTTTTGGCTTAGCTCTATATTTACTATGTATTTTAACCATTAAATTCAAGTGCTTGATGTGAAGTAGAAGCATAAATCTTACATAAACGTAACTAAGCCATAAATTATCTAAATTTAATAGTTATTAACTAAGTTTTTAACTCAACTCTGAAGCCTTCAGCTATATCTAAACTAGCTTAAGCTATGTAAAGCATGAGTCTAACCTGTATGGAACTATAGTCTAAAAGCTAAAATCCTAAGGGTTTTAAGAAACCTTATGGAAGCTGCTTGATCCTACATAGCGTAAAGTTAATATAGAATGTAGTGGTTAGCCAGTTTGGTGATTATATGCCTAGTAGGATTAGTAAACGTTTTGAGGTGTTGTCTAGAGATCAGATTTATAGAATTCATTTATTAACGCTTAAAATACTTGAGGAGATAGGGGTTAAGGTTAATCATGAAGAGGCTTTAAGAAGGCTTAGTGGAATTGGTGCTGAGGTGGATTACTCATCGATGATTGTAAAAATTCCTGAGGATCTGTTAAAGGAGGCGTTAAAGAATCTCCCATCAAGATTTACGTATTATGGTAGAAGGTTAAGTATAGATGTTGAGGATGGTGTAGTTAACTATTTAGATGGTGGTGCACCATTAAAGGTGATGGATTTAAACGGGAATATAAGGGGTTTAACGCTGAAGGATATTGAGGATCTTGTAAGGATTTATGATGCATTAGACTCTATAGATTTCATAGCTGGACCAGGATTTCCAGTAGATGTACCTGTAAGTATGCAGCTTCTAGAAACCTACTTTGTAAAGCTTAAGAATACAGTAAAGCCTATTGCGCCAACCTCAATGCTTAGTGAAGATGATGTAGACAATATAGTTAGGATAGCTTCAATTCTTGCTGGTGGGGTTGATGAGTTGAGGAGGAATCCGTCGATTATTGCATGGGAGAATCCGTTAAGTCCATTAAGCCATATTAAGAGTCAGCTTCACCAAGTTTTAGCGTTTGCAAAGCTTGGTCTTCCAATACTTATAGCCTCTGCACCGCAATCCGGCTCAACAGCTCCAATAACTCTAGCAGGATTTCTAGCACAGCAAAATGCGGAAATTCTAAGTAGCTTTGTTATTGCATATTCAGCATCTGAGAAGGGTAGAAGACCACCGGTTGTTTACGGTACAGCACCAGCTATATTTGATCAGAGATATGGAACCATGGTCTACAGCTGTCCTGAAGGTATGCTTCTTAACGTTGCCTCTATTCAACTAGCTAGATTTTACGGATTTCCAACTAGGGGTACTGCTGGAACAACTGAATCTAAAGATGTTGATATGCAGGCAGGTTTTGAGGCAGGTATGTCTCTCCTCGTTACTGCTCTTGCAGGCTGTAGCTTAATAATGAATGCTGGAGGGGGGATGATGGGTCCTGGAGTGGATATAGTAAGCTTTGAGAAGGCAATTATAGATAGTGAAATAGTAGCTTATGTGGATAGATTCCTGAATGGTATAGATGTAAATGATGAGGAGCTGGCTTTTGAAGCAATTAGGGAAGCTGGGCCTGAAGGACATTACTTAAGAAGTAAACATACATTAAGAAACCTCAACAAGTATATACAGCCTAAAATTATAGATAGAAAACCGACAAGTAGATGGCTTAATGAGAGGAGGGGGTTAAGGGAGAGGGCGAGGGAAGTAGTGTTTAAAATATTAAGGGAGCATCAGCCAGAACCCCTAGATAGGGATGTAGAGATGGAGATAAGGAAAGTAATAGAGGAGGCTAGAAGGAGAAGAGCAAAATAGATCAATGCATCTACATTGCAGCAACCATTTATCATTCAGTTAAACTTTCCAGTCTAATTTAGGCTTCTTCTTTAGGATGAATATTTGAATGAAGCATATAGCTAAGATTAGTATGTATGCCGGTATATATAGGAGATTGTAGATTATGAATTCATGAATTTTAAACTTAAGCTTAAGCTTTCTTGACAGTGTGAATTGTAGAAGCGATGTTGAGAGAAGACCCAATAGTAAAGTAGATAATCCACCTGTAAATTTAATACTTGGAATTATTAGGAGTAGTGTGGATGATGTAATGTTAAACCTAGTTGTAAGGAATAGCAGGGCTGCTATGAGTAATTCATGTATTAGCTGGCTTGGTGTTAGTAGGCTTAGAAAAGCTGTAAAGACAGGAAGAATTAGAGTTAGTATTGGAATAAGTAGTTTAGGATGCTTAATGTATGCTCCTACCAAATCCCTACACCACTCCTTAATCCATAGTAGTGCTCCAGTAGCCCACCTCCTTCTCTGATTAATCCACTTCTTCAAATCTAGGTAGACATGATTATATACCTTAACCTCCTCAACATACTTAAACCTATAACCCTTTAGGAATGCTCTTGTAGCTACATCAAGGTCCTCACTTACAACCCTTCTAAAACCGTTAAGAGACTCGAAGACATCTCTCCTAACCGCAAATGCAGCACCATTAAAAACCGGGGTCTTACCGGTAAGTTTGGAAGCCAGCCATGAGTAAATGTTTAACCCAATATACTCGTAGTAAATCATTCTGGATAGTAGTGAACTTCCAACAATCTCCTTCTTTATATCTAGAAAATCAGTATTCACAGTCTCATCAACAATCTTTCTAAGGAAGTAGGGATCATTAGGGATCTCTACATCCCCATCCAGAAATAAAAGTATTTGTCCTCTAGATCTTTTTACAGCTTCGTTTAAAGCATTAACCTTCCCCACTCTTTCCCTATTTAATATAAAGCTAACCCTATCCCTAAACTCCTCAACAATACGTAGAGACCTCTTTGAAGGCTTATCTATAACTACAAATATCTCCCCGCAAACATCCTGATTAACCAATCTCTCCAATACCCTACTCAATATTCTTGAATCCCTATATACAGGGATAAATACGCTTACAAGCACCATAACGTTTAAACCATATTAATATTAAGCTTAGTAAATAACCTAGAGGTAGATTCAATTAAATTTATCGCCAATAACGGCTTTAACATCAATTTCAGAGATATATATTCATATTGTTTCCTCTACTCTCTGAATGTATTTATATACTCCATAATCTCTGAAACACTAGATTACTTTATAATATTTCTAGCATGAAACCTCATCGATGCTTCTAACTTACTCCTCAACAATTCCTAAACCCATAACTTCACCAATGCTTCTTCGCATATTTTATTGATTTCTCAATATTTCTTAATGCTAGATAATTATCATGCTGGTACTATTACTATACGATTAATTTGGTTAACTCTGTAAAGTTTAAGAACTTAGGATTTACTGCATATCAACTCGTGTGTTCATTTAGTTTTCAAATATTACCCCTCAGGATCATCAGGCATGTAAAGGCATCATAGAGTATCTTGCCTGTTAAAACCTTAACTATAATAGCTACTTTACTAAAGTAGTGCAAGAATTGTTGTAGATGAAGCCTTAACTCGTACAGAATCCATTATGAAATTCAAGCACGTCCTAATTCATTAGGCTAGGTACAAATGTTGTGTAGTAAATATATTAATTTAAGCCATGTGAGTTATAAATATAATTCATTGATTTATAGCTAAAGGCTTCAGCAATCAGAACAACTCATCATATGTGAAGGAACCCATGATATAGCTAAACTAGCTAATTTATATCTAAAGCTAAGCAGTAACCTGAATACTTAGCTTATAAATGTTGATGGAATTCATAGCTTCCAGCCATAACAGAATAAATTTACTGAAGATATGCTAAAATATATTCATTAAATTTCTAGAGCTAAACCTAAAATCTACTCTCCCCAGTCTTCCCCTTCAACCTCTGCAGGTTTAATTGAAACTTTATCGTTACTTATTGACTTTATCTCATACGATGAGCCGCAATCCGGACATGTAACGATCTCACCCACTATAGCATCTATAGGTATTCTTATTTCACCATCACATATTGGGCATAAAGTCTTCATTACATCACCTATACAAACTAGAGAGGCTACCTTATTTAATATTTCGTTCTAAAAGCTACTTTAAAACAGTTTTACGTTATAACTGTAACCACACGTTAAGTTTATCATGCTTAGCTTTATAAACTTCAATGTATTTAATGATTCATTAAGTTTTAAATCTAGGGTTAAGGGCTTGATGATGTTGGATCATGTACGCCGTTTATTGAGTATGAAGAAGCCTATAACGTAACTAATTTAAACATATTAACTCCAACTCACCATGTTTACATAGTAAAACAAATTCTATCTTAACTAATCCTATTCCATCAAAATTCTACATCCATCATCTGATATGTAGATGAACTGTACTGCAGCAATTCTTCCTGAGATCACTCCATACCCATAAAATAGCTAAAGATAAGTTAAGATAGAAACTAAATAGTTGTTAATACTGGTGAGAATTAAAATAGTAGAACTTAGAGAAGGATGAAACGAAATCCATAAATCAATAATAATGTTAAGGCTCATGGTTTACTGCTAAGATCACTATAACATGGCTCTATATGAATAAGTTAGCACATCTACTTAATGTAACATAATTCCTTGCGTGATGTACTGGTTAAACTTTATCATATTTTTCTCACTTGATTCCTATTGGAATTTTTTCAAGAAAATTTATATAATTTCTCAGAATATTTGAATTAAGGTATAGTAAGTGATGAGAGGTAAAATCTTACTACTAATTATAATGATATTTCTCACAATTCTAGTATTGAGCTCTATAGAGGTTGCTGCAAGTTGGATAGGAATTACATATCCTCCATATACCAAGATGAATACTTATCCTGAAAATGGAGTGGTTGAAGATCATACGAAATGCTATCCTGAAGATTCAGTAATTGTATGTAAGAGTAGAGTTAGATATTGTGTGAATGCAAGTAAGTCATCTGGTCTTACCGAGAATTATGCTTTTACAGAAGTTTATGTAAATGATTGGTATGATTCCTGCAATGCTTATGCAGAATTTAATAAAGATCCTTCATATACAAACTCCCCTAGACACATTGTCAAATTAAATGAAAAAGTAAAATTCCTCATACATATAAACACATATGGAGAAATTTATGCTTCAAAACCAACATATCCAGTATTCTCTGAAGCACGTATAAGATTCTATATTTACATATATAAGCTAATAAGTATCTATCCTGAAGAAAAATGGAGTCTAGTTTATGATAAAGGCTTCTTTGAATACGATACGAAGGATTATGGTAATATGGTTTTCACCGTCAGTGGGGAAGGTGGATTAATATATTCTGGACCTCCAGCTGGAGAAGAAGCTTGCTATTCCTTTGCTCCTCGCTCAATTGCGTTTGCTTATGCTGGTGGGGCAGGTAATTGAGCTAGAGCAAACTTTATGAGTGGAAGCTACTATAACTATATTAACTACTTAAAGATGGTGGTAGAGTGAAAACTAAGATTTTAATGTTGGTTCTAGCCCAATGGCTTCTATCTGAAGGCTTTGTATTGTATGTTAATCCCAGTTCTTCTAGTACATGTTAAGCCATGGAGCATTATCAACGATGAATCTGGTCCTCCAATACAGTAGTTTAGAACTTCATCTATGAATTGTTGTGGTAAGAATATTTCTCGATGGGTAAACCCTCATAGATCTCATTCCTATCAACATCCAGCATAAACCCAATACTCTAAACCATTAACCTTAACGCACGTCTCATCCAATGCTATAAGCCTCCTAACAATCCTTGATGGATTAACACTAATCCTCCCACTAAACTTCCTAACCCACCTCCAACAGCAGTCTTAGAGACCCTATAAACCTATGAAACCTATTTAAAGAAGTTATGTCCTTAACTAACATAACCAGCTATACTTCATGAAGGTTTAGAACTATGGAGAGTAAAGCTGTTAGGAATGTTTCACCTCCACCAAGACCTATAACAATAACTGTAGCTTCTCTATTATACTTTATTTCAGGAATTCTGAGCCTCATAGGAAGTGTTATAATTATCTTTTCAACCATAATTGGGGGAGTATTGATGATAGATAGAGTTATTATCTTAGCTGGAGCAACATCTATAATTGTAGGCTTGCTCTTCCTAATTACTAGTACTCTTCATATCGCTGCTGGAAAGTTGCTATGGAGATGTTTAAAGAAGGGTGGAAAATTGGGAGTAGCCCTATCTATTCTAGGCATCACAATCTCAATTCCCCTATCTATAATACTTAAATCTATAACTAATATTGTTACAGGTACTTTATTTAATGTTATATTATTAGTTTTAATAGTGGCTGGATGGAGGAAATTACGGTAAACTACTTAAATACAACTAGGAGGGGTAATTGCTAAATTTAAATACCGTTGATAAGGATAGCTTCATGGTTTACCATTCCTAATAATATCAGCTAACCATATTTCAACATGAATAGCTAATTTCTTAAGCTTCTATGTTTTGGAAGTAATGTATGTTCATTCCTTAGTTGGTTTTAGAGATGCTAGGAAGATAGGTAGGTTTTCCCTATTTAGGACGAAGACCTTATCTATATGTCTTGGCTTAACGTAATGTTTAAACCCCCATTTAACTTCAAAGCCTACTTGCTTATTATTAACAATACTGATTAAGTCTATCTCGCTTTTATTCCTCCAGTAGTAGGTTTCGTAAACTCTGGAGAGGTGTGATGCTACTATTGACTCAGCCTTTACATCCTCCCTAACCTCAACCCTAGTGAAGTAGGAGAGGGTATCGTGGAGGAAGGGATCGAGGATATGGATTTTCTTATTTCTCCTATACATAACTTTAAAGTTAGGCTGAATCAGGTTAAAAACCTTTAGAACCATCAAGTTCTCCAGAGTCTCTATATATGATTGAGCTGTATGCGGTGATGCAAGTGATGTATTTTTCGAAATACTTAGCCAGCTAATAGGTGTACCTGAAGCTCTTAAAATATAGCTTAAAACCTCCTTCATATACTTCTCGTTTTTCCCAGTTTTCCTCCAATCGCTTCTCAACCAGTCTATATATGTTTTCCTCGTTTCATTCCTAACCCTCCCATAGGTGAAGAAATCAATTATCGGTATTGGGAAACCGCCAGTAACAAGGTAGCTGTTAAACGCTTTCATTATGGTTTCGCTGAAAATCCTATTAGCATCTATGCAATCCTCAATGTTTTCAACTCCCCCCTTCCTAAGCTCTAATTTAAAAAACTTCTCCAAATACTCACTGAAACTTAATGGATGGAAAAATATATCCTTACCGTAACCCCTCCTTCCAGGGAAGTATTCCCTCTGTTTTAAAACCTCTATTGACGATGAGCCTGTAACTATTAAAACATCGTTTTTAAACTTTCCCCTATCTATCCTAGATTTTACTGCTCTATACCATTCCTCAACAAAAGTTATTTCATCCAGTATGATTATGGAGCTTTTTACCCCCCATCTCTCCCTTGCAAGAATATAGTTATCCAGAATCTCTCCAAGCTCCCTATAGTCGAGAACTTCATCGCATGAATAGTAAAAAATAGATTTCGGATTTCTCTCCTTTAACAAGACATCATGGATAAGTATTTTTAAAGCTGTTGTCTTACCGACCTGTCTTGCACCAACAAAGAAGTGGAGTGAGAAAGGCTTAAACTTAAACTCCCATACTATGTTAGGAATCCATCTTATCTTCCCCTCCCTCCATCTTTCATAACCCTCATCCTCCTCCCCAATCCACCAAGGATTCTGCTCCTCCATATTGCAGTTTAATTACAAACATAATATTTATACTTTTGCAGTTAAATTGCAAATAATATAAATACAGTCAATATGATGTAATGAATAACTGTATAGAGTTAAGGACATTGGGAAGGTAGAATATGAATCTACAATTTTAGTAAATGTACATGAAGTATAGACTGTAAAGAGATCTAGATTATTATAGTGTTCTCTCTTCATTAGTTCTTCAAAGATGCTTTGAAGTAGGGATCTCATCTATAATATGTGGATAAATATAGTTTAGAAATGATGTTGGATTATTTCTTCATTATTTTGTTTAGTATATGGTTTGCAACTGATGAGTCCTGTATTGCTAATCCTACACTCTTAAATACTGTAATTTCACTATTTGATGTTCTACCGGGTTTCTTCTTGAGAACTATATCGCTAAGCTCAGCATATATATGGTTTATACTTATTAATCCCTCCTGGATTGGAATTATTATATCTCCAGCCTCCTTTAAAGCAGCCTCCCTCAAATCCACTACTACCTTAGCGTTAAGAATTGTTTTACTATCTATCTCCCTCATATCAGGCCTAAAGGCTCCTATAGCGTTTATATGGGTTCCAGGCTTAATCCATTCATAGCTTATAACTGGGGAGCTTGATGTTGTTGCTGTTACTACTATATCAGCCTCTCTTACAGCCTCCTCAGCGCTTCTGGTAGGTATAACCTCAACTTGAAGCCTCTTCCTCATCTCCCTTGCAAACTCCTCCTTCCTATCCTCATCCACATCATAAACATTAACCTTCTCTATACTTCTAACTGTAGCTACAGCCCATAACTGTGTTCTTGCCTGTACTCCACATCCTATAATAGCTAGTACTTTAGCATCCTCTCTAGCAAGATATTTAGTTGCAACCCCACTTACTGCTCCTGTCCTCATAGCTGTTAAATGATTAGCCTCAATAACCGCCTCAACAACTCCTGTTTTAGGATTGTTTACAATTACGTATGCATTAACAACAGGTAGCTTAAACCTAGCGTTATCCGGGTAGAATGCAACTATTTTGGTAGCTAAAGCATTTAACCCCTTTATGTATGATGGCATGATTAAAACTGCACCGTTAAACTCCTCAATAGGTATTATTGTTCTTAAAGGCATTACAGCATTACCCAACCCTAAATTCCTAAAAGCCTCCTCAACAACACCTATACATTCCTCCATACTTAGAATCCTCTCAACATCCCTATCACTTAACAAAATCAAGTTAACACCATAAGATTAGATGCTAGAATGATATAAGCTTTTCCAAATAATTCATGATAAACTATAATTCCATCAATGCTAAAATACAAGCAAGCTCCATCCAAGATGTGGACGCAGTATCCAAGGTAGAGGAGCATGTTTACATATATTCAGCGAGGAAGCTCCCAACTTTAGTCGTGGAGAGTGTCAAGAATGCAGAAATGTGGATATAAAGTAAATAGATACTTCATAGCATACATAACATACTCAGGATGTGGATTCCTCCCGAAAGCCCTCAGTAAATTAATTGAGAAGGGGGTTAAGTAGAGGTAATGATTCACCACTTAACTCAGAGCCCTAACAAGTTACTGATTTATTTTAGGTATTAGGCTAATAACTCTATCTAGAGCTATTTTAAACCATACTGTATATTTATTAGGATTTTGCTCCATATCTTTCTTTAAATCATTTATGTTTACCCATTTCCAATCCTCAACTTCACTTGGATTTGGATTAACCTCACCATCATACCTTCCAATAAAAACATGATCAAGCTCATACTCTGTAAGTTCATTATTAAGATTAGCTCTATATATGAAGTGGAAAACCTCTTTTAAATCACAGTCAAACCCCATTTCCTCCCTTAACCTCCTATGAGCTGCATCCCCTATTGATTCTCCTGGCTTAGGATGGCTACAGCACGTATTCGACCATAACCCTCCAGAATGATATTTACTTCTTGATCTTTTCTGAATCAGTAACTCTCCCTTCGAGTTAAATATAAATATGGAGAATGCTCTATGTAGCCTCCCCTCTTTATGAGCCTCCATCTTCTCCTTAACCCCCACCTCATTATCATTTTCATCAACAATAATAACATCCTCACTCATTAAACCACCATCAATACCCTAATACTTAACAGGCGTAAAACCATATTTAAAGCTATGCTTGTAGTAAATCTAACAAATCATAAACCTTCCCCAGATTAGTATTTAAGCATGATTAGAATTAATAGAGAGCTAAATAATAGCTGGCACCTTAAATAGTTTTCAAACAAGCTCAATACATCGATTCCTTACAGAATATTTTTCAGCAATATATATATTGCTTCTACATATACTGTTTAGAGGTGATGCTGTGGTTAGAGCTTTAGTTGTAACTATTCTTATATTGTTTACTAGTACAATTATTTTTACTCCCGTTATGTATGGTGGTGAGAAACCGTCCTGTCCTCTTTTCTCCTCTCCAGTAATAGTTAAGGAATATGTGGATATAGAGGGCTGGACTGAGTTAATTAAATCTAATGAGTTAATATTAATACATCAAGTACCTCGATACATCATGGGTAAAAGCGTAGAAGAGTATGAAAACACATTTAGTAATCTTGTTTTTTGGAGGGTAACTGATTTAGGTTTTGAGGAGAAGTTTCTTAAGGCAGCTGAGCCTGAAAGCTATGATGACTTTACATTCTATAAGGTTTTAGCTCAGTACGTTAAAGGTGAGAACTGTAAATACTATGAGGTAATAAACGGTGAGATAGCTTCAATAATAGAGCCATTACCGGTAACAATAGTTAAAATTAGAATTAGTGGTTCTGTTCCTCCAGGTTATGGCTATTGGCGTGGTCCCTTTGGACCAAGCATCTTCCGAATTGCTGTGTATTTAGAGTATACACCAACAGACCATATTGTCATAGTTGGTCTTAAAGACTACTATACACATGAACTTATCGATGCTCAGATGCTAACTGACGGTTCAGGATGGGCAATATTTAACACAGATCAAAACCGTGTATACGCTGTTGGTATAATAAATCCACTAAACGGAAATACTCAAACAATAACATATAGCGGAATAATATATTTATACTACATCTAACTCATCATCTTTAAGATGAAGCCTTCTAGAAATAGCTTGAACTCTTCTTCAAATTCTCTAGGTTCCTCGTTAGGCTATGTTGTGGTAGTAGATGGATAAATGTGGCTAGTGCTTTGAACTCTATATATGAAACAAGTAAGGCTTAAGTTTATAGTGCATTCAATTCTGTGGAAAGGTTTAAATCTTCCTGAATTCTAAGCTGGTATGATTAAATGTGATGTTTTGGTTGTTGGTGCTGGTATTGTTGGGCTTTCAACAGCCTACCATTTAAAGATGCTTAATCCTAAGCTTAACGTTATTGTAGTTGAGAAGAAGTCATCCCCAGGTCAGGGTGAAACAGGGAAGGCTCCTGGAGGATTTAGACTTGATGTTTGGACTTCTAAAACAAATCTCGCTCTCGGTAGGAGCTCAGTTATGTTTTATAAATATCTCCAGGAGGATCTTAAAATAGATCTTGGAATGAAGTGGGTTGGATATCTCTTCATGATGGATAATGAGCTTTACGAAGCTGCTAAACCAGCCCTTAAGAAAATGGACTCAATGAACGTTAAATACAGAATATACTCAAGAGAGGATTTAGCTAAACATCTTAACGTAAAAGTTGATGTAGGTGATGAGGAGGCTAAATCCATGAATCTTAGAAATATTGATGTTGGATTAATGTTTCCGAACGCTGGATACTGGCGTCAGGAGAACATGGTTAAATTCTACGAAACAGAATTTACAAGAATGAACGGCAAAATACTCTACAACACACTTGTAAACAGAATAATTACCGGTCCAAGAGTGGAGTTTAACATACCTGGTGAACCCCACATCTGGCAGGAGGTTATAGCTAAGGGAGCTCAAACAGATAAGGGAGTTATTGAAGCTAACGAGGTTGTTGTAGCTGCAAGCGGATGGGCAAACCAAATCCTCGACCCCGTAGGTGTTGACTGCCACTTCAAACCTAAGAAGAGACAAGTATTCATAGTTAAAGCAAACACAGACCCATTAAGGAGGGTTATGTTCGCTGAGGGATTCAATGAGCTTAACGCAGCCCCCTTCCTATTCATATATGTAAGAGGTGAATCATGGCTATGGATGAAGCCGGACATCGGGGAATTAACGTTCTGGATAGGATGCTCAGACCATCTGGGAAGAGCCTACGGAATATTGGAGGATGATCCTCCAGCAGAGGAAAACTTCTACAATTACGGAATATACCAAGTATTAATAAAATACTTCCCACAATTCACAAATATCCACCCATCAAACTCACATGCAGGATACTATGATATCTCAATAGATGGATTACCAATAATCCACAGGGAGGGTAATATAACTGTTGTTGGCGGTACAAGCGGTAATGGATTATCCAAAGCCGACGCATTAGGAAGAATAACAGCAGCAGCATGCCTAAATATGGAGTATGCTGAGCTATATGATGGGGAAAGGTTTAAAGTAGATAGCTTAAGCATAACCAATAGAAACGTAGATAAGGAAATATTCATAATTTAATCTACTAACCTCCATAAACATTTTAAAACATTGTTGATATTTCTAATGTATCTACTTAAACTATTTCCTATTTATAAATTGATTTTTGAAATAAAGTTTAAATATTTGTTTTTAACCTAACTACTGTGGTTGTATGAGTGAGGATATATACGTTAAGCTACGTGATGCTGTTGTATCCTATGATGTTGATGCTGTTGTTAAGTATAGTAATGAGGTTATTGCTAAGGGCCTGGATCCTCTGGAAGCTATTGAGAAGGGTTTAGCTGTAGGAGCTAGAATTGTTGGTGATAAGTTTGATAAGTTAGAGATTTATTTAGCTGAGCTTATTATGGCTGCTGACGCTATTAAGGCTGGACTAGATGTTTTACTACCTGCTATTCCTAAGGGGGAAACTCCTAGGAGAGGTGTTGTTGTTATAGGAACTGCTCAGGGGGATATACATGAAATAGGTAAAAACATTGTTGCAGCTCTTCTCAGAGCTTACGGATTCGATGTTTACGATTTAGGAGTAGATGTTCCCCCATTAAGATTTATTGAGAAGGCTGAGGAGGTTAAAGCAGATATTATTGCCATATCTGCACTTATGACTTCAACAATTATTGGGCAGAGGGATGTTATTGAGTATTTAAGGGCTCTTGGGAAAAGGGATAAATACATAGTTATGGTTGGCGGAGGACCTGTAACAAGAGAGTGGGCTGAGGAGATTGGGGCTGATGGATGGGCTGAAACAGCATCTGAAGCTGTACAGGTAGCCCTAACACTTAAGGGGAGGAGGTAGTTATGGTTTCAATTCTAGATGTTGTTGAGAGGGCAACAACAGGGAAAATATGTTCTGAGAAGGATTTTGATTTAAGAATATTTACGTTAAAGCTTAAAGACGTTATTAGGAAGTATGGTGTAAGCTACGATCCAGATATACCTGTACCCAGTGATCCAGGTCTTGCTGATAGTGTTTTCAAAGCTGCTTTCGAGTTTTTCTGTGATGTAGGTGCATACTGTACCGATACTCAGCGTATAATAATGTTTGATGAGGGTGAGGTTAAGGAGAGGCTGAGAGTAGCCCCATCAAAAGTTATGCTTGGGGAGGGTGTGGATCGTAAAGCATTAACTTCAAGAAAGCCTGAAGACCCTATCCCGCCATGGTGCTTTCTAGGTGCAGCTGGTGTAGCTGTCTCATCTGATGATGTATTCCTAAAGCTTGTTGAGGGCTATGGGAGAATACCATATATAAACTCCCTAACAACACCTGCTCTAACAAGAGTTGGCGGGATGAGGATAAGGCCGGGCTCCCCTCTGGAGGTTCTTGGATCTATGAGGACAGTAGTTCTTGCAAGGGAGGCTTTAAGAAGAGCTGGAAGACCAGGCTTACCGATAATGAACTCTATAGCAACAGCCTCAACAGCTGTTTCACTTATTTCAGCTCTCCACCCAGACTTCGGGTTAAGAAAGTCTGATGGGGTTATGATAGGTGCAATTGCTGAGCTTAAAACAAACTTCGACCTTCTAAATAGGGCTTGCGTAGCAAATACTTTAGGTATGGTTTTAGGTGTTGACTGCGGCCCATTACTTGGAGGATACTGTGGTGGTGCTGAAGGAACAGCTATTGTTACTGCTGCCTACCATATTATGACTTCTCTAGTATATAATGCTTTATGGTATGTAATGTTTCCAATCCATATTAAATATTCTTCAAGCAGCAGCCCTGAACTCATATGGGCTAGGTCTGTTTCAGCACAGGCGATAAGTAGGAATACTCATCTCCCATCCCTATACATAAGCTACACAGCTTCAGGACCATGTACTGATACATGCCTATACGAGATCGCAGCTCAAATATCCTCAGTTGTTGCATCAGGAGCCTCAATCGAGGCTGCGGGGATAGCTAGGGGGAAGTATGAGGATAGAATGACCCCGATGGAGCCTAAATTCGCTGCTGAAGTAGCCTACGCTACTGCTGGAATGAGGATTAGGGATGTTAACGATATAGTGAAGAAGATAATACCTAAATACATCGATAAAATACCTAACCCACCCATAGGATTAAGGTTTCAGGAATGCTACGATGTAGATATGATTAAACCATCAAGTAAATACTTGGAAATCTACAATATGGTTAAGAAGGAGGTTGAGGATTTAGGAATTAGATTTAAATAGGCAATTTAAACCCTAACACTATTTATGGCTTCTGAAAAGTTAAAAATAGATAATGTAGATTATGCAATACTAAATATTCTCCAGGAGGATTGTAGAACACCGCTTGAAGAAATAGCTAGAAGAGTAAAGATCCCTAAATCTACTGTTTACTACAGGATAAAGAAGCTTGAGGAGAGGGGGATTATTGAGGGATACTATGCGAAGATAAATGCAGCTAAGCTTGGTAAGGAGTATATTGCAGTAATTCTTGTTAGAGCTAAGTATGGTCCCGGATATCACGATAAGGTAGGTAAGAAAATTGCTGAAATACCTGGAGTATGGGCTGTATACTTCGTACTTGGAGATATTGACTTTGTAGTAATGGTTAGAGCAAATGGCCGGGAGGACTATATGAGGATACTAAGTACATTGATGAATATGGAGGAGATTGAGAGAACATCAACTCAGATTGTTGTAGAGATAATTAAGGAAGATCCAAGAGTAGAGCTGCCTAAAGCTACTTAATATAGTAATTCTATATGTTGGATAATGTCTAAAACTAAGCTTTAACATATGTATACTTGTACAGTTTTTTAATTAATCTACTGGCAAAAATTTAAATATTTGCCTGCTAGAATAGCTTGGTGTCTACATATGGTTGATAGCTCTAAAATTATTGAGCTTGCAAATAAATTCCTCATTACTAAAATAGTTCCAAGAATGGAGCCTATTGTTGTTGATGAAGGCTGTGGAGCTGTTCTAAGGGATGTTGATGGTAGGGAGTATATAGATTGTTTTTCAGGTATTAGCGTGGTTAATACTGGACACTGTAATCCTGAGGTTGTGGAGGCTGCAGTTAATCAGGCTAGAAGGCTTGTTCATGTATGCTCCTATGTATACTATGTTACTCCAGCTGTTAGACTTGCTGAAAAGCTTGCCTCAATAGCTCCTAAACCCCTTCAGAAAACGTTTTTCGGTAATAGTGGTGCTGAAGCTGTTGAATGTGGTTTAAAGCTTGCTAGAAAGTTTACTAAGAGGTATGAGTTTATTGCGTTGATGTGTTCATTCCACGGTAGAACTATTGGTACTTTAAGCATTACGGGCCAGTCTGGTAGGAGGAGGTGGGATATGGGTCCATATCTTAGCGGGGTATCATTCACCCCACCACCATACTGCTATAGGTGCTTCCTAAGGTTAAGATATCCTGAATGTGATCTGCAGTGTGGAAGAATTGTTGAGGATGTTGTTGAGTACTCTACAAGTAAGGGTGTTGCAGCATTTATTGCTGAGCCTGTACTTGGTGAGGGAGGTATTATACCATGTCCGCCTGAATACTTTAAGATAGTTAAGGAGATTCTTGATAAATACAATATACTACTTATCGTAGATGAGGTTCAAACAGGCTTCTGTAGAACTGGTAAGATGTTCGCTATTGAGCATTATGGTGTTTCCCCAGATATAATGACTTTAGCTAAGGGTATTGCTGACGGATTCCCTATAAGTGCATGTATTGCTAGAGCTGATATAGCTGACTCCTTCGAGCCAGGCGACCACCTATCAACGTTCGGCGGGAATCCAGTATCAGCAGCTGCAGCTCTAGCAAACATAGACTATATGTTAAGGGAGGGTTTAGCTGAGAAATCAGCTGAGAAGGGTTTTTACGTATTGAAGAGGTTAAGGGAGATGATGGATAGGCATAGGTTAATAGGTGATGTTAGAGGCTTAGGGTTAATGATTGGTGTTGAGCTTGTTAAGGATAGGGGTAGTAAGAAGCCAGCTGTTGAGGAAACCAGGCTTGTTAGAGATTTAGCTAGGGAGAAGGGTGTACTATTCGGGTCTGGAGGTGTAAGAAGCTGCGTAATTAGAATACAGCCTCCACTAGTAATTACGTATGAGGAGCTTGATAAGGCTTTAAATATTCTTGAGGAATGTATAGCTGAAGCTGAGGGGAGGATGTAGATGGCTACTCTACCTGAGGTTCAGAGCCATTATGGCAGGTTAAAGCTCTACATTAACGGTAGCTGGATCGATTCAAAATCCACCTATACCCAGCCAGTTATGAATCCCGCTAAGGATGAGGCTATTGCTGAAGTCCCATTTGCAACAATAGATGAGGTTGATGAAGCTGTTAAATCTGCTGCTGAAGCCTTTGAGAAGTGGAGGGATACCCCGATAACTACAAGAGCTCAATACGTTTATAGGCTTAAACAGAAGATGGAGGATCATTTTGAGGAGATATCAAGAATTACCACTCAGAATCATGGTAAAATAATAGATGAGGCGAGAGGTGAGTCTAGAAGACTTATTGAAAACATAGAGACTGCATGTGCTATAGCCTACACTCTAGCTAAGGGTGAGCATATTGATCAGGTAGCCTCCGGAATTGATGAAACACTTGTTAGGGAGCCTCTAGGCGTTTTTACGGTTATTGGTCCATTCAACTTTCCAGCTCTCGCCCCATTCTGGTTTATACCTCAAGCCCTAGTGCTTGGATGTACTCTAGTTGTTAAGCCTAGCGAAATAACTCCACTACCTATGATGTGGTGTTTTAAGGTTATGGATGAATTGGAGCTACCTCCAGGTGTAGTAAATCTCGTATATGGAAGTAGGGAGGTTAGTGAAGCATTAATAAAGCATCCAGATATCCAGGGGGTTGCGTTCGTAGGGTCAACGCCAACCGGGAAATACATATATAAGCTTGCAGGCGAGTACTGTAAGAGAGCTATTGTTCAGGCAGGTGCTAAAAACTATGTAGTTGTTACACCTAACGCAGATTTAGATAAAGCTATTCCAGCCCTGCTTACCTCATTCTTCGGCAATACAGGTCAACGCTGCCTCTCAGGCTCAAACCTAGTTGCTGTAGGCGGGATTTACGATTCTTTAAAGAGAAGATTTGTTGAGGCAGCTTCAAAGCTAAAGCTAGGCTATGGGCTTGATGAATCTGTAGAAATGGGGCCTCTAGTCTCCCTAAAAGCTAAGAGCCGGGTATTTAGCTATATTGAGAAGGGTGTTGAGGAGGGTGCTAAACTCATACTTGACGGTAGAAATAGTCATGTACCAGAATATCCTAAAGGATACTTTATAGGTCCTACAGTATTTGATGATGTAACGCCTGATATGGTTATTGCAAAAGATGAAATATTTGGGCCTGTAGCAAACATTATTAGAGCAGATAATCTTGATGAAGCTGTAGAGATGATTAATACAAAGACAAGCTATGGAAATGCTGCATGCATATTTACCTCAAGCGGTAGGGAAGCACGTGAGTTTAGACGTAGAGTTAAATGTGGAAACATAGGTGTAAACGTAGGTATTGCTGCGCCCATGGCTTTCTTCCCGTTTGGAGGATTGAGAGAATCATTCTTCGGCATCCTCCACGGACAAATCGACTGCGTAGACTTCTTCACAGATAAGAAGATTGTAGTGGCAAGATGGTGAATAGGTGGAGGAGAAATATACATTCAGCTCCCTTATAAGCTGCATCATCAATATTGAAAACCAAGCAGCCCAATTCTACAGGGAAATAGCTGGTAGGTTGGAGAATAGGGAGTTAAGCGTTTTCCTACTTTCACTAAGCGAAAGCTACATGAGAAATGCTGAGTTAATCGATAAGAGAAGGAGGGAAACTGTTGTGGAAATGGCTCTTGAACCGATTTCAGGACTAAATATAGGTAGCTACATAGAAAAAATAAACAGTATAGTTAGTAGTGGGGAAATGAGGGATATTGATAAAGCTATAGAGTTAAGCAGGATAATTGAGGAGCTTTACTTTAAGGCTTCATCAAAGATAGCATCCATATCTCCAGATACTAGTGAGCTACTTAGTAGGCTATCACGTAGGAAAAGCAGTGAGAGAAGGAGGCTGGAGGAATTTAAAACATTACAGTAAAGTATTTAAGCTATTGCTAAGTAGGGTTTTCATGAGGACTGGGCTTGAAGGAGGACAGATTAAAATCCTTAGTAGAGACCAAGTATTAAAAATTCATAACGCTATAATGAAGATAATGAGTGAAATCGGGATACAGCTTCAGCATGAAGAAGCCTTAAAAATTCTTCACGACGCCGGCGCTAACGTTGATTTTAAAAGGCAAATTGTAAAGTTTCCTGAGAGCCTGGTTATGGAATCCATTAGGAAAGCGCCTAAAACCATTAGGTTCTGTGGACGTGATCCTGAGGAGGATTTTACAGTTGAAGGTAGAAAAGTTTTCTTCGGTCCCTGCAGCGGTGCTCCATCAATAATTGATTTTGAAACTGGGGAGCATAGAGCTGGTAGACTATCTGATATGGCTAATGTTGCTAAGCTATGTGATGCCCTGCAAAACATAGATTTCGTTATGGGCTTAACATCAGCCTCCGATATTCCCCCATCCCTAATCCCACTCTACGAGCCCTACACAGTGCTCTCCAACACATGTAAGCATGTTCAAGTATTCTGCTACGGTGATGGTGGATTAACAAAAACCATAATTAAGATTGCGGAGCTGATATCTGGAGGTATTGAGGAGCTTAGGAGGAGACCTATTGTCTCCCTCTACGATGAGCCTCAATCACCACTATTTGTAGGTAGAGAATATGTTGAATCCCTTATAGAGTGGTGTAGTGTAGGACTGCCGATAATCTATGCGCCAATACCTATAAGCGGCGCTAATGCACCGGTAACTCTTGCAGGCAATATAGCTCAGGGATGTGCTGAAAGCCTTGCAGGTCTTGTACTTGCCCAGCTAATAAATCCAGGTACTCCATTTGTTTTCGGAACTGTTCCATTAATCCTAGATATGCGTTACGGAGTTGTATCCTATGAAACTGCTGAAACACTACTAATGCAGGTTATGCTTGCTCAGATAGCTGATTTCTACCAGCTTCCATCATGGGGTACAGGCGGAATGAGTGACTCAAAGATTCTTGACGAGCAGGCTATTGCTGAAGCATCTATAAGCCTAACAATATCCTCACTAAGCGGACATAGCCTCGTACATGATTTAGGATTTCTCGAATCAGCTAAGTCTGGAAGCTTGGAGCTAATAGTAGTATGTAATGAGCTAATATCGATTCTGAAGAGGATTATGAAGGGTATACGTGTAGATGATGAAGCGCTTGCAGTAGATGTTATTAAAGCTGTTGGTCATTGCGGAAGCTTTCTAAGCTTGAAGCATACAATAAGGAATTTACATCTAGAATATGTAATGCCTGAGCTTATGGATAAGTCTTCATGGACAGCATGGTCGAAGCATAGGAAAACACTACTTCAAAACGTAAAGGAGAAAATAAGGAGGATACTTAGAGAACACTATGTAGAGCCTATACCAAACGATACTAGAATAGCTGTTGAGAATATAATTAGGAAATATTTAAAATCCAAAAGCTAAACTTTAGGTGTTTTTATGGGTGTTATTGAGGAGATTAAGAGTAGATATGGGGTTGTTGGACGTGACTTAGAGCTATCAATGATTCTAAATGCTGTTACCTCCGGTAAACATGTGCTTCTCGAGGGTCCTGTTGGAGTTGGTAAAACTAAGCTAGCATTAGCTATTGCCAGCTATTTAAATAGACCTACTTACCGTGTTGACGGTGATGAGAGATATACTGAAACTAAGCTTACTGGATGGTTTGATCCTCCAATAGTATTGTCGAAGGGATATGTATGGGATTCATTTATTCCAGGACCATTAACCCAGGCAATGCTTAACGGCGGCATACTATTCATAAATGAGTTAAACCGTATGCCTGAAGGTACGCAGAATGTTTTACTTCCCGCAATGGATGAAGGTAAAATAATTATTCCAAGACTAGGTGAAATTCAGGCAAAGCCAGGATTCATAGTTATCGCTACCCAAAACCCTGAGGAATTCGTAGGTACAAGTAGAATTAGTGAAGCATTAAGGGATAGATTTGTATGGATAGGTTTAAACTATCAGAGCTTTAATGAGGAGGTTGAAATTGTTAAGAGGGAAACTGGTGTTAATGATGATTCCATAGTTAAAATCGCTGTAGAGATAGCTAGGAGGACACGTGAGCATAAGGATTTAAGAAGAGGAGCTTCTGTAAGGGGAGCTATAGATATTGTTATGCTTACTAAGAGCTTAACAAACCTAAGTGTTCAAAAGCTTATTGAAGCTGCTATAATGGCTCTACATAATAAAATAGATGTTCAGCTTAAATCAAACAGGTCGAAGAAGGATGTAATTACTGAGATTGTACTATCCCTAATTGGGAAGGGTGAATTAAGCTCTTCAACACCTTTAAAACCTAAAGATAATCAAGGCAAACCCTCTTCAGACTTCGATAATGCTCAGTTAATGGTTAAACGTGAGGAGCCAATATACAAATCTATGTCAAGCCTGCTTAAAGGCTGGGAGATGTTAAATATTGGGGAAGTTCAAGGGGTTAAATCAGATTCAAGATGGCTAATTATTAAACACTATGTTTCCGACGATGTTGATGAAGGTGAAAAAATGGTTATTGAAGACTACGTATGTCGTGCTATAGCTTCCCTAGCTGCAGAGATAAGTGAGAAGGGGATGAGGAGATATAAGAGAGTTATTGAGTATCCAAGCAGTCCAGTACTTAGCGAAAACTTTGATTTAGAGCAGACAATTGAAAACTATTATGGTAAGCCTCTAGAATATAGGGATATAGCTATCATCAACAAAATCCCGAGAAAACTAGCTGTTGCATTAATGCTGGATGCAAGTAACTCAATGCATGGATATAGGATTATTATGGCTGCATTAGCTGTTGCTGCTCTAGCATACAAGCTTGAGAAGGACTACTACTCAATAGTAGCATTTAAGGATGAAGCTGAAATTTTAAAAGGTATTGATGAAGAGATGGATATTGAAGATATTGTTTCAAAAATCCTTAGCTTTAAATATGGTGGCTTAACAAATATTGAGGATGGCCTTAGGAAGGGTCTTGAACAGATTGAACAGTTAAGAGAGGATGTTTCTGACCGTTTAGGTATTATTGTTACTGACGGCTGGGTTACTGCTGGCGGTAATCCTTTAGATGTAGCTGTAAAGTATTCGAAGCTACATGTCCTACAGGTTGGAATAGGTGGTGGAAGATTGGAGAGTGTTGAGTTAGCTGAGAGTATAGCTAAAGTTGGACGTGGAATACATATACTCATAGAGGACTTTAACGAGCTACCGTATGCCTTAATGAATATTCTAAGAATTTAATCTATTAGCAGAATCGATGCAAGAAATGGTTTACTGCTAGGCTTCATGGATGGAAACTCTATATTTACACTTAGATTTCTAAGTGTTTTAACAATGTTTACACCTACAGAACATATAGGATAGCGAAGTAGCTCCTGATGTCTACAGGAGCTAGTATCACATTGAGAACATATATTACATGCCCCTGCTCTAAGCACATATGCTAGCGGAAAACCCTTATTGAACGCGTATTTCTCAATAGCTATTAAAGTATTAAAAACTCTTTTTTTATCACTATCCCAAAGCCTCTTAGCCTCTTCAACATCTATACTGGAAGATATTGATGATTTAAAACCCATAACCAGCACATAGCTATAATCACTAAGAACCTTCCTAAAGACTTCAACACCAGGTGAAAATGGGGGGCATGACCTATTCCTACCATAGTTCTCACAATTCATACATCTAAATACAACCCGGTCCTCAACAACAATATCTCTAGCTGAAGCTAACTTAACAAATTCAGCTCCACTTTTAGAAGCATATTCAGCAATATCCTTAACTGCTTCAATCATACTACCACCTAGATAGTTAAGCTCTAGATAATTATAAACATTACGTAAGGCTTTACTTAATAGTTGAATACGATATGCTAAGCCTCATAATTATATGGAAAGCCTTATAAGTATCTTCAATTTAAGCTAAAACTATGGGTGAACGCAGCTCTATATTGAGGATTTTGAATGTTACTAAGAGGTTTCGTGGACTTGTTGCGGTTAATGATGTTAGCTTTGATTTATGTAGTGGTGAAATTCTGGGTTTAGTAGGTCCTAACGGAGCTGGGAAAACAACTCTTCTTAACGTGATTAATGGAATCTATAAGCCTGATGGTGGCAAGATTTTCTTTGAAGATAGTGATATTACCGGTGTTAAACCTGAATTCATATGTAGGAAGGGTGTTGCTAGAACGTTTCAGATAACTCGTTTATTTGTTAATATGACTGTACTTGAAAACGTTATGAGTGGAGCTATGTTTGGCAGGAAGAATCTATCAAGCTTTAAGGAGGCTGGGGAGAAAGCCCTAGAAACACTTAAGTTCGTAGGCTTCCCTATTGAGAAGAAAAACATAGTTGCTGGAAGCCTAAATGCTGTTGAGATGAAACGTGTGGAGCTGGCGAGAGCTTTATTAACAGATCCGAAGCTTATTCTACTTGATGAGCCTGCTACCGGATTAAATCCTTCAGAGCTTTCAATAATGGTTGAGCTAATTAGGAAGCTTAATAGTGCTGGCGTTACGGTGCTTGTAGTAGATCATAATATGAGGTTTATAATGAATGTAGCTCATAGGATTATTGTATTACATTATGGACGTAAGATAGCTGAAGGCACTCCTAAAGAGGTAGCTGGTAATGAATCTGTTATAGAAGCCTATCTAGGTGAGAAGTATGTATTCTAGGTGGTTTTATGCTTGAAGTTAATGGTATTAATGTATTTTACGGTAAGTTTCAAGCATTATGGGGTACCTCCCTAACCGTAAAGAAGGGGGAGATAGTTGCACTTATTGGTCCTAATGGTGCAGGTAAAACAACAACGCTTAAAACAATATCTGGCCTAATTAAACCTAGTGAAGGAGCAATTATGTTTAACAATACTAGAATTGATAAGCTTCCTCCACATCAAATAGCTAAGCTCGGTATAGGTCTTGTTCCTGAGGGGAGGCAGCTATTTGAGAAGTTAACCGTTCATGAAAACCTATTAATGGGGGCTTACCTAAAGAGTAAAGGTGAGGTTAGGGGTACATTAGAATTTGTTTTCCAGCTTTTCCCAAGGTTAAAGGAGCGTAGGAATCAGCTTGCTGGAACTCTTAGTGGAGGTGAGCAGCAAATGTTAGCTGTAGCTCGTGCATTGATGTTAAGGCCTTCACTATTAATGATTGATGAGATGTCTCTAGGATTAATGCCTAAGCTAGTATCTCAGCTTTTTAAGGTAGTTGAAAGAATTAGAGATGAGGGTGTAAGTATACTTATAGTTGAGCAGCATGTAGAAAGCGTTCTTAAAATGTCTGATCGAGGATACTTGATGGAGCAGGGTAGAATTGTGCTTGAGGGTACTGGAGATGAAATGTTGAAGTCGGATTATATTAAAAAGGTATATCTTGGAGTTTAAGCCTTAGACTCATGTACTGCTTGAACTATTAACTTAAGTTTTTCAATTGATACTTTATATGCCTCCTCATCGCTTTTGAAGAATCCCTTTAAGCCTGCAAATCCACAATCAGGCTTAAATGCAAATATTCTATCACCATAAATAGTTACTGCTTTCTCAACAAGATTCTTTACATTACCAATATCTTCAACTTTAGGATTCTTAGATGATACAACTCCTACAGCAATAAATTTATCATGTTTCTCAAGAAGCTCTCTTGAATATACTTCAAAGTTTCTAGGGATATCGCTATGCTCATGGTCAAGAACCTTAATCTCACTATTTAGAAGTATACTTGCTAGTTTTGGCGATATTGGTCCACATACATGTATAGCATTTAAACACTTTGCCTTAAACACCCTACTTAAAACATCAATTATCTCATCACCGGTATACTTAAACATTATTAGTGTTGCTCCAACAATTACTGAAAGTATAGGTTCTGTTAGCTCTATAAGTGTTACTCCTAGGTCTTCAACAGTCTTTACTGCTGAAGCAACATAGTCTGTAAGCCTCCTAATAAATTCCCTATCTGCCAGTACACTATTAGATAGGCTTGTCTTCTCACTTCTATATATTTGAGATGCAAGCGTAAATGGACCTGTAACAGCTGCTCTTACTCCATAAATCCTATCTCTAAACCTATTCTTGATCAAATCCATCGCCCAAACATACTCCTGAATATATGGCCTAACACTTGAGAATCTATCAGCATCGCTTACAACATATCCTCCTGAAACCGTTCTTACAACACCTGCCTCAATCAATGGATCCATAAACATCCTAACAAACTCCTTAAGCTTTGGAAGTGCTGGATAGTTTACACCAATAGATACTACATCCATAACAACCCTCTCAAAATTCTCCTTAGAGTAGTTAAGTGGGAAGGATCCAACATAGGTTATATAAGGCTTCATAGCTTCACCTAGCCCATTTAGAAAGCCTAATATAAATTTGTTTCTACCAGTATTATGGCTTAACTATATTTATGTTGGATCCTCCTATAATCCTCATTATATTCAGATACTGATAGCTCCACTATCGATAAAGAAGGTTAAGATTGCTGTATTAATAATTTTTAACAAGCTCCTTCTCCCAATTCCTCACTGAATCGCTTAATTTCTTCCTTACATCTTCAGGTAAAGGCTCTACAACATGTTCTTTAAGTATTTTCCCAGCTTTCTCCCTTGCAACAGCAGCAATATCTCTTCCCCCCTCACTTAGCCATAGGCTTTCAGGCTTTCTATCAAACAGTGTTGGTGTATATACTTCCCTCCTTAGGAATTTTAATGTATGTTTTCGAGACATAAACTGTCCTTCAGGACCAACGCTCTTTATTAAGTCTACAGCTAGGGCTTCATCATCTATTCTCACACCCTCCAGTATTCTTTTAACCATTCCAGCTACTTCATCCCCTATTACAGCCATCTCCATCGATCCAATACTTCCACCAGCAAGATAGCCGAAGTCATGGATAAGATTAACTCCTGAAAACGCGGAAACTAAGGTATTCATCATAACCTCAGCTCCTGCCTGAGCATCAGGAACTTTACTATCACTACATCCACCCCATCCGAAGCATGGGAGACCATAGTATTGAGCCATTTGGGCAAGTATAATGTTTCCCAGTGCAAACTCAGGTGCTCCATATGAGAATCTACCTGTTCTCTGATCCATTAATGCTGCACAGCCTGAATATATAACTGGTGCTCCCGGCTTTACGGACTGTATTAATGTTATTGCAGCTAGAGCTTCAGCTACAGCTACAACTGCAGCTCCACATACTGTTATTGGTGCAGTAGCTCCAGCCATCGGTACTGGACCTAGAACTACTGGTATGTTTTCAGATGCGAACTCTATCATAGCCTCATTCTCCTGAGCAAAGGTTAATGGGGAGACTGTTTCACTATATAGTGCAAGTATGGGCTTCTCTCTTAACCTACGGAATCCCCCTAGAACTATTGCTGCCATTTCAATTATTTTCCTAGCTAGGTATGCGCTTGGAGCTGAGTAAACTATTGGCTTAGCAGTATTGTTAAACATAGCTTCAAACTCATGTAGATATTCGGATTCAGGAGGTACATCAAACGCTCCAGCTATTGACATTATGAAATCCATGTTTGGTAAGGCATCTCCAAGCCTTGTAGCTTCAGCAAAATCCTTCTTTGTAGGCCTTCTAATACCTCCAGTTTCCAAATCTCTAATGTATGGTGTTGGGGTACCTCCAAATCCGAAATATACTCTAGAATCCTCCAGTAGAATACTGTAGTTTTCATCTCTACCATGAAGAATTACTTTACTTGGAGATTTACGTAGAGCCTCCTTCACTAGGTACTGGGGAATCTTTACATAGCCAGTATTAAAATCAACTTCAGCCCCACTATTCCTAAATACCTCAAGCATCTTTCCTGACTTACTTTTAACACCCTTCTCCTCCAATACTTCAATAGCTGATAAATGAATATCTATTACTTCCCCTCTATCCAGTAGCTTAACAATACCTCCTCTAACACCACGCTTCACATTAACACCAGTAAACGATAAGCTATTTAATTATAAACTTTTCTAAAATACTCTAATTAGAGCTTTGTGGCTTAATTAAATTTTTCTGTTTTACTCTCTTTTTCTCTTATGGATTGGAGGATTGTTGATGAGGGGCTTATTAGGCGTGGTGAGCTTCTTCTCAGCCTAGACTTTCTTGAAGGCTATGGTCTTGAGCTTAACATATTGAATGATGGTAAGGTTGGGAGACCATTTAAGCTTACTGAAAGCTATATTATGTTCCTCGCTATTGTACGTTATCTATTCTCTATGCCCTACAGGCAGCTTGAGGGATTTACTAGAGCTTTAAATAGGCTTAT